>Ga0255341_1000308_pt1 | contig 85444 bp, 58 predicted proteins | sample wastewater_treat_8_FD_192418 | JGI IMG/M metagenome (GOLD analysis project Ga0255341, IMG submission 192418) | Wastewater microbial communities from Lulu Island WWTP, Vancouver, Canada - plant12 | ecosystem: Engineered > WWTP > Wastewater > Unclassified | place: Canada: Vancouver, British... | reverse complement strand
GCCGGCAGAGCCCCTGCCCTACCCCGGTTATGAGAGCTCTTTCTGGCTGTACATCGGCCCGGAAGCACAGGCTGATCCCAACGCCACGCTGGATGTCAGCGATGTGTCGGGCCGGTTCCAGTATGGTTTTTCCCTCCAGCCCGGCACGCCTGCCAGCACGCTGTATCAATATAACGCGGACGGCGCGCTGAGCGGCCAGTACCTGCCCTTTTATCCCCTGGGCCCCAACAGTGAAACGCTGAATGAGTATGAGTACCGGCTGTACATCAGCCTGAGCGCGCCGGTGTATCAACCGCCGGAAACGCCCGTCCAGCCCGCGGACATCACCATCCTGTACGTGGATACCGGCAACAACCAGCTGGCCGTGGAAACGCGCATGCTGCCGCCCGGAAGCAACACCGTCCACCCGGACGCGTCCAGGGTGCCGGACGGCTACACCCTGCAGGCGCCCTATGATTATCAGGTCAATGTGGGCGAATACGGCGCGGACCGGCCAACGGTGACCTTCACCTATGAAGCGCCGCCCGTGGTGACCGCGCCGCCCGTCCAGCCCGCGGACATCACCATCCTGTACGAGGATACCGATAACAACCAGCTGGCCGTGGAAACGCGCACGCTGCAGCCCGGCGACAACACCGTCCAGCCGGACGCGTCCAGGGTGCCGGACAGCTACACCCTGCAGGCGCCCTATGATTATCAGGTCAATGTGAGCGAGCTGGGCGCGGACCGGCCCGTGGTGACCTTCACCTATGAAGCGCCGCCCGTGGTGACCGCGCCACCCGTCCAGCCCGCGGACATCACCATCCTGTACGTGGATACCGGCAACAACCAGCTGGCTGTGGAAACGCGCACGCTGCAGCCCGGCGACAACACCGTCCAGCCGGACGCGTTCAGGGTGCCGGACGGCTACACCCTGCAGGCGCCCTATGATTATCAGGTCAATGTGGGTGAATACGGCGCGGACCGGCCCATGGTGACCTTCACCTATGAAGCGCCGCCCGTGGTGACCGCGCCACCCGTCCAGCCCGCGGACATCACCATCCTGTACGTGGATACCGGCAACAACCAGCTGGCCGTGGAAACGCGTACGCTGCAGCCCGGCGGCAACGCCGTCTACCCGGACGCGTCCAGGGTAGACGCCGGTTTCACCCTGCTGCCACCCTATGATTATCAGGTCAATGTGAGCGAGCTGGGCGCGGACCAGCCAACAGTGACCTTCACCTATGAAGCGCCGCCCGTCCAGCCCGTGGACATCACCGTCTATTACCGCGACGAGCAGGGCAACCGGGTGGCGGATACCCAGGTGATCAAGCTGGGCGCGGGCAGCCATTCGCTTGTCCCCTCACCGGTCAACCTGCTGCCGGGGCACGAACTGATCGGCCCGCAAAGCGGGCAGGTTGAGGTTGGTCCGGACGGCGCCAGCCCTGAGGAGCTTGTGTTCATTTATCGGCTGATCCCCCCGGTCTCCCGGCAAGTGGACGTGGTGGTCAGCTATGTGGATGAAGCCGGACAGCGCGTGGCAAGCGACACTGTCTTTACCGCGGGAGAGGGCAAGCACAGCGTGCCTGCGGCGCCAAGAGACCTCAAGGAGGGCTACGCCCTGATGCCCGGCGAGGATGCCGCCAAGTATGTGACCATCACCCAGAACACCGCCACGCCCGCAAGCCTGCAATTTGTATACCGCATGGCCGAGTCGGCCACCGCCACGCCGCCGCCTGTGCTCAAGGCGCCCCTGGTGACCATCACCTACAAGACCGAAACAGGCCTTGTTCTGTATACCACCACCGTGCCCTGCAAGCAGGGCGATCAGACAGAGATCTCCGTGGAGCTCAACCGTATCGACAGCGCTGTCTACCAACTGGTGAACGAACCCACGCATATCATCACGGTGGATGCCGCGGGCAACCCGAGCCAGCGCGATGTGGTGTTTATATTTCGGGACATTACCGTAAAGACTGCCAACATCACCATCCACTACCGGGACAACCAGGGCAATACCCTGTCCCCCAGCCAGAAGCAGACGATCCAGGAAGGCACCAACCCCATTACCGCCACCCCGGACAGCCTGCCTGAGGGCTACCTGCTCATCGGCAACAGCACGGTGGAGGTGGTGCTGAGCCCCTCCGGCGTGCCAAGCCAGGACACGGTCATCTTTTTGTATGAAAAGCCGGTCACCCCCAGCCCATCCCCCACCATCACACCGGAGGCCACCTCCATCCCCTTTGACGTCACCCCGATGGACCGCTATGCCGTTTCTACCGGCGACAGCATCAATTACCGCAGCAGCCCGGACACCGCGCCCAAGGACAACATCCTGGGCCAGGTCAGCCGGAAGGATGTCCTCCATGTGCAGGGTATGGTGACCAACCACAAAAACGAGAAATGGTATCTGATAGAGCTTTCAGGGCAGCAGGCCTTCATCAACGCCAACTTCACCAGGCTGTGGGAGTTCAATGAGGCAGCCGCCTACTTTGGCTGGACGCCGACGCCATCCCCTGAACCACTGCCCAGCTCCGACCCCTTCAGTGACGGCGAGATCATTGACCGCTGGGCCGAGGTCACGGATTCCAAGGGCGTCAACATGCGTGGGAAGGCCAGCACCTCCTCCAAGAAGCTTGACACCCTGTCCGCGGGCACACGCTTTTGGGTTTATACCCAGCAGACCGTTGGCGAGGACCTGTGGTACAGCATCATGGCCAACGGCACCAAGGGCTTTTTAATGGCCAAGTACACCCGTTTGTACAGCCAGCAGGAAAGCGCGCAGTATCAGGTCACCCTGGCCAGCCCCATGCCGTACGCCGCCACCCCCACCCCCACGGCGCCCCCTGCCAGCGACGCGCCGCCCACCCAAACCCCCGATCCGACCAAAGCTCCTGACTCTTCCCTCGCACCCGTGGCCTATATCGGCCCGGCGCTGACCATTCGCCAAACCGCGCTGAGAACCGGCGTAAGCGTGCAGGATGAGCAAATCATGGAAATGCTGGAGGTCAACACCCTGGTGCATGTGACCAGCCAAACCTGGGTAGGCCAGGAGGGCTGGAGCCTGGTGATGGTGATGGCCGACAAGCAGGCAGGTTATGTGCCAAACGCGTCCCTGCGATATATTGACGAGTCCGAGGCAGCCTATCACCTGGCGAAGCTGCAGCCCCAGAACATCCCAACCGCCACCCCCACCCGCCAGCCGGACCAGCGCACAGGCTATTCCATCACGCGCGGGGAAAACGTGCCGCTGCGTTCCTTCCCGGATACCAACGCGCAGATCGCAACGCTGCTGCCGGAGGGCGCCGTGGTCAACGTGCGCGGGCAGGAATATACAGCGGGCACCACCTGGGATGTGGTGCAGTACGCGGAATACTTTGGCTATGTGCGCTCTGACCAGCTGCGTATCTTCAACCAGTCCGAGGTGGAGAACTATCTCAATTCACTGCGCACCCCCACCCCGCTTCCGGTCTATACCCCCGAGCCGGTCACCCTGAACAGCCCCTCCAGCTATGGCTATGTGTCGGGCGACCGCGTCATCCTGCGCAACGAGCCCTCCATCAAGGCGAAAGAGCTCAAGCTGATGAACAAATATTCCTTCGCGCTGGTGTACGGAAGCACTGTGCAAAGCGACGGCACCTGGTACCGCATCAACCAGGACGGCACAGTGGGCCACGTGCGCGGTGACCTGTTCACCGTGCTGTCCATGGGCGAGTTGTCCAACTTCCTGCAAAGCCCTGAATACCTCAACGCCAACGCTGTCACCATCCCGGCCAGCGGCAACTACCAGCAGCAAAGCCAGATTACTCCCCTGGAGAGCTTCAACACCACGGTATGGCAGAACCCGGCCCTGATCAGCGCGTCCTATGAGCCTTTCAACCCCCTGGGCACGCCCACCCCGCCGGTGGAGGCCATTTTGACCCCGAGCCCCAGCCCGTCCCCATCCCCTTCCCCCACCCTGATGACCGTGGAGGGCTTTGAGGAGCCGCCGCCCGAAAAGAAGGATTCCGGTTTCCCAACCGGGCTGCTGACAATAGGCCTAATTATGCTGCTGGGTGGCGGCGGCTATTATGCCTACTACCTGTATCATCAAAACCAGAAGCGCGCGGCAGCCCGCGCGGCCCAGCGCAGGGCGCAGGCCGCCCGCCAGGCCGGCCAACCCCAGACGCGCCCTGCAGGGCAGCAGCCTTCCCCCTATATTCCGCCACGCCCCGGCGCGCAAGGCACGGCGCAATACCGTCCGCAGGGCACCCCGCCACAAGGCGGTCAGCCCTCTCCCTACGCGCCGCCCGCCCAAGGCACGGCGCAATACCGCCCGCAGGGCGGACAACCCGGTATGACCCCGCCCGCCCAGGGCACAGCGCAATACCGCCCGCAGGACGGACAGCCCGGTATGACCCCGCCTACCCAGGGCACGGCGCAATACCGTCCGCAGGGCACCCCACCGCAGGGCGGACAGCCCGGCGCGGTCCCGCCCGGTCACAGGGCCTCAGCACCCGGCGACAGCCAGCCCCGTACGGAACAACCACGGCGCCGCCGCAGCGACCGCCACAACAATACCTAATCTAATAATGATGCAAAGCTTGTTTGCATCCAACGCGGCAAGGGATTTTGTTGGCCTGCAAGGAAGGAAACCGATGGCGCAGCCTGAGCTACGTTGAGGCTGACTGACACGGCAGGGCGACAAAAGACCCGGCGCAACGATACAATAAAGATTGGAATCAGTATAAACCCTCCCTTGCCATCCTGGCGGCCGGGCGCGCAAGCTCCCGGCCGCCTGCGCACGGCGAGAAACGCTTGCCCCGCGGGCGCCGGCGGGCTATAATGAATCCCAGATTGTAAATCCTGCACACGATGTGCATGAAAACACGAAGGACAAACGTTTGATGATTGAGACCACCAACAGCCCCAGCCCGCAGCCGGTGAGCGACGAGGACATTGAACGCCTGTACAGGCAGTACGGCAATGACGTGCTCCGTGTCAGTTATTTTTACCTGGGCAACCGCGAGCAGGCTGAGGATGTCACCCAGGATGTCTTTGTGCGGCTGATCGAAAACCGCCCGGCGCTCAAGCCCGGCAGCGAGAAATCCTGGTTGCTCAAGGTGGCGCTTAACCGTTGCCGCGATCTCTGGCGCTCCTCCTGGCACAAGCGCGTGCTGCTGGGCAGCAAGAAGCTGGAAATCATTCCCGATGATGACAAATTGGATGATCGCCTGGAGAAGGAAGCCCTGATGCAGGCGGTCAACGCGCTGCCCCCGGCGGAAAAAGAGGTCTTTCTGCTGTTCTATTACCAGGGCCTGTCCACCCAGGAAACCGCGCAGGTGCTGGACGTGCCGGAGGGCACTGTCTCAAGCCGCCTGTCGCGCGGCAGGCAGAAACTCAGGCAATACCTAAACGGAGGCGATCACCATGATGAAGCCTGAACAGTTCAGGCAAATAGCTGATGAAGCGCTGGGCGGGCTGACCGCAGGCCCCGCCTTGCTTCACCGCGCGCGGATGAAGGCCGCGCAGGCGCCCGTTCAGACCCCTGCCCGGCGCCTGCACCGGGGTTTGGCCATGGCGATGAGCCTGGCGCTGGTCCTCGGGCTGTCCGCCCTCCTGCTGCCAAAGCCAAGCCAGCCGGATATCCCGGTGGTGGAAACGCTGCAGGCCGGGTCCGACGCGCAAGCCGGCATGCGCTCCACAGCCGACCTGCCCCGGGGCAGCCTGGTGCTCAAAAGCGGCAAGGCGCCTGCCTATCAGGGCGTCTGGGAATGGGGCGCCGGCGCCAACTTCCCGCTGCTGCGCGTGGATGGCCGCTATTACCGCATGCTGACCCATCCGGAGGACGTGAGCGCCTTGACGGGCAGCGTGCTGGGCACGGTCAGCGTGTTCATGGACGAGCCTGCGCTTGACAATTCCAGGGACCTGCTGTCCAACATCGCCCCGATGGACACGGCGGTCTACGCGGTTCACGGCATGGACAGGGCCGCCGTGGCCGCGCAGGTCAACGGCCGCACCCGGCTGTTCCAGCGCGTGTCCTTCGCCGGCAACGCGCTCATCGGCAGTGAGGGGCTCACGGACACCCTGCCCCGGGGCGCCGTCGCGCTGCAGCTGTCCGATGTGGGCACCGTCACCGACCATGCAGAGGTTGACCGGCTCATGGGTATCCTGTATGACAAGGCCCTTTATCTGGGCAGCCAGGGCCACAGCGGCAGCCAGGCGCTGCTTGTGCAGTACGCCAGCGGCCTTGTTCTGCAGCTGGCCGTCTCCGGCGATACGCTCAGCGCCTGCGGCAGCTGGGATTGCCCGGAGTTTATCCGGGCCTTCGCTGACGCGGTGCAATGAAATCGATCAGTTCAAATAGAGAAGGCCTTCGGGCCTTTTTTATACGCTTTCCCCGCTAATGATCAGCAGGCACGCAACGCATACTATCCGGGAAGGCGCTTTCCCTTGGTCCTCCTTTCCGTGTCTGTGGTCCAAAATATATGGGGTTTCCGCACAAACCCGCACAAAACCCGTACAAACCCGTACTGAAGCAGGCCGATTCGCGATTGACAGGCAAGCTTGCGCTTGCTATAATGCATCAGCGTTTTGCGAAGCTCTGACGCGTTTACGCGGAGAGATGGCCGAGCGGTTGAAGGCGCTAGTCTTGAAAACTAGTGATGTCGAAAGGCACCGGGGGTTCGAATCCCTCTCTCTCCGCCATCCTCGCAAAGCCCGGCCTGGAGAAGTACCCAAGCGGCCGAAGGGGCTCCCCTGCTAAGGGAGTAGTACGTGAAAGCGTAGCCCGGGTTCAAATCCCGGCTTCTCCGCCAAAAGCCCGAGAAATCAACACTTCTCAGGCTTTTATTTTTGTCTTTACACTTTGAAAAATATCGGCAAGTATCAAAAAATATTAATCTACTGCCTACGCTGCTGCCTACAAAATCAACCAGGCTTCAACGCGTCCAGGGCCTCTTTCGCGTCTTTGAGGTCCGGGTGTTTGTAGCGCTGCTGCACCTTGTGCGTTTTCTGGCGGAGCACTTTGGCGATGACAGACGGGGCCGCTCCCTGGTCCAGCTCCAGCTTGGTGCCGGTGGTATGCCTGCAAGAGTACGGAGGCAGCCGCCTGGATCACAATGGTTTGCGCCCGTGAGCATTTCGCAGGGCGTTAAATTCCTGACGGATAGCCTGATCCTTTTCCGCCTCGGCAGGATCGGACAGGCGTTTTTCCTCGGCAGCCCTGGCTTCGGCTTGCCGTTTTATTTCCGCCTGATAGGCTTCCTCGCCTTCCTCCAGGCGAATCTTTTCTTCAGCAGGGATGTACTGCCGCCCCTCAGCCGCAGCGGCGGCCTTCTGGTCGGCCACAATGGCCTCATGGTCAAACTTGCTGAACTTTTCTACGTTCATCAGCAGAAAGGCAAAGAAAATGACGGCATAGCACAGTGTTTCGCCGCCGATGAAGATCCATGGCATGGCGGCGCGGATGGCCTCGGAAGAAATGTTGGTGGAGGAATAGCCCATGTTGGACAGCACAATGTTCAGGATGCCGGTGGCGACGCCCGTCATGCCCGCCATGATTGCGCCGTAGACGGTCATGGACAGGCCGTCGGTACGGTCGCCGTGAATGGCCTCCTGGTGGTCCAGCACATCCGCCATCAAAGCCATCGACAGGTACATGGCGGGGGTAGAACCCAAGGCTTTGATCACGAAGGACGCAAACACAATCATTTGATTGGCGGGAGCGATCAGACCCAGCAGACCGCCCGCCACAGCCAGACACGCGCCACCCAGGATGGCTTTGCCCTTGCCGATCTTATTGGACAGCGGCAGGGCAATCACCATGCCCAGCGCTGTGGGAATGGCGCCGATAATCGCCAGGAGACCGGAAATGTTTCCGCCATTGGCAATGGTGTAGTTGCCGTTGGCGTCGGTGAACATGGCCTGGCAGAAGTACAGTTGGCTCACGTTCTTGATCATGCCGCCCAGCTGGTAGCAAAAAAAGAACGCCATCATGATGATCCAAAACTTGTCGGAAAAGCAGATTTTTGCCTGCCGGCCGATGGGCAGGGCCTTCTTCACAGAGGCTTCGCTGCCCTGAGCCATGCTTTCTTCCGTGACGCGCTCCCGAGTGAACATGAATTCCAGCAGCGCGCCCAGCACCGTGACCGCTATCAGCACGATCACGAACACCTTCCAGTGGTTATAGGAAGCCGCAGCATCATAAATCGCTGAGCCGTTGGCGTCCACATAATATTGCACCGCGCCCGTTTCGCTCAAAACGGGCGTCCCTTTGCCGCTCATGTCATACACGAACAAAAGCGACAGGAAGAATGGCATGATCATGGTGGACAAACCCATGGCGGCAAGGATCGCAGCGTTGCTGAGCGTGGCCAGCAGGGAGCGGTCCTTGCTGTTGCGGGTGGATAAGTTCACCAGGGCGGCGTGGGGCGTGTAGTACATGGGATAGGCGATGGCAAACCACAGGTTGTAGCCGATGGCGATACACACCAGGGCCAGGGACTGGCCGGAAACATTGATGGTATCTGTAGCCAGGGGTGAGATGACAAACAGGATCAGCAGCGCCAGAAAAGAGATTGGCACGGAAATGAGCAGCAGAGGCCTTGCCTTGCCCGCGCGGGAGTAGCTCCTGTCCATCAGCCGCCCCACGATGATGTTGCCCAGCACCACGAAAATTACGGACACCACCGGCAGCCATTTGAGAAACTCGCTTGCCCAGGAGTTGATGTTCAGCACGTCCGTCATGTACTTGTTGAAGTAATTGGCCAGCACGGAGTTGGCAACCATCGCCAGGGTAGGCCCCAGCAGATAGCCAATCACGCCCTCCGGAATCAGCCTGACGTTGGATTTTTTAATCAGACTGGGCAATTTATCAAATACACTGTTCCTTGCTGTGGTATGTCCCATGAGATCCTTCCTTTCCTGTGTTTGCGAGTCTTCTTTGCCGCATGCCTCAACACAAATGCCCCCACATCACAATGATGGCCCCAAGGGCAAAATCGATATACATGAGATATGTGCGCCACAGCGGAGGTTTATATGACTTCCGCTTGCACAGACATTTCCCCTCCTCGCTTGTATCTATGGTAAATCTACCATTAACATGGGCTTGATGGAACGTTCTCTGCGCAACTTGTCGAAAATCGTTCCTGTTTTGCAAAACCGGCGGGGTTTCCCCCGTTTAGTACATATTTAATCAAAAAACTGCTGAAGATCCGCAGAAGAGACTCATACTGATAAGCGGTCTTGAACGGAGAGCCTTCCTTCCCGTCGCAGCGGGGAACAAACCAAGTGCAGGGCCAGATGGGTTCGTGCGTTCCATCAACGCGTCGGACACCTCGTCCTGCAGGTGAACGGTCCATCCCTCAGCAATCTGCAGCACGGGTCCCAACCCTCTGATCAAATTCATACGAATCACCGTGCAGGGCATTTCGGCCTTGATGGTCTTCCTCGTGATAGATGCCCTCTTCCATATGACGCAGGATCTCGACCTCGTCAACGGATGCCACACGCATACCGAAATAGCTTTCCGGCATATCCTGATCCATGATGGAACCGGCAATGCCCATACACCGGGAACCGATCTGGAGGTAGGATTTGCCACGCATGGTCGTCACGGCAACAGCAGCGCGGCCAAAGCGCAGCAGCTTATCCTTTACGTCCTCCGGAATCCGGGTAAGCTGATCACGATCCTGAGCCTCAACAGGGGGACACGGATAAGGTGATGGAAACGCCTTCCTTCTTTCAAAAGTCCGAATATTTTATGTTGATTTGCCAATGACTTCGCAGAAGATACGATATTTCTCATCCAGCGACTCGGCCTTCCGGGGATAATAGGCAGTAACTTTTTCCGTCCTGCGGATCAGTTTTCGTCCTTCAGCCACATCCTTGATCGCGCCCAGCGCTATCAGCTGAAGCATGATGTTGCCCAGAGCCGTCGCTTCCGCAGGCCCTGCAACCACAGGAAAACCCAGGGCATCCGCGCTCATCTGGCACAGAAAGGTATCCTTCGCGCCGCCACCCAGCAGATGAAGAAGCTCAAACTTTTTGCCGGTGTTCTCATGAATCTGCGCGATGGCGTTACGGTACTTCATTGAAAGGCTTTCATAGATGCAACGTATCAGGGCGCCGTCGGTCTGAGGAACTTCCTGGCCGGTTCTTTCGCAGTAAGCGCGTATCTTCTCAGGCATACCGCCGGGCTGGGCGAATTCAGACGCATCAGGATCAATAAAGCAGGCGAATGAAGGCTCTGTGCGAGCCAACTGTTCCATGTCGTTGTAGGAATACTCCCTGCCTTCTTCACGGAAGTTTCTGCGGATTTCCTGGATCAGCCACAAACCGCTGATGTTTTTCAGGTAATTGATCTGATTGTTTGCGCCTATTTCATTGGACAGTTCATCCTCCATGCTCCTGCGGGTAAGGATAGGCTTCTCCAGCTCACAGCCAATCAAAGACCAGGTGCCGCAGGACAGGAAGGCGGCTTCTCCGATGCCATCCCATGGCATGGCGGCAACAGCGCACTGCGTATCATGCCCGGCAGCCTTCACCACAGGGATTCCCTTATGCTCGCCGCATACGGTTGCGCAGTCCACGATTTCAGGGAAAAAGGCGGCGGGAAAAGGCGTGAGGGCGGTAATGCCGTGATCCCAGTTGCCGGTGAGAGGATTGACCATCTGAGAAGTGGACGCAATGGTCTTGTCCACCGTACGGCTTCCGCACAGCGCCCAGGCAAACAGATCCGGCATGAACAGCATGGTCTTGGATTCCAAAGATTTCCCGCTTTCAGCCATCAGCTGGAACAGGGTATTGATGGGCATAATCTGATTGCCGGTTGCCATATACAATTTTTCAGGGGAAATCCGCCTGAACGCCTTCTCCGGCACGCCCTTGGTTCTGGGATCCCGGTAGTTGACGGGCAGGCTCATCAAACAGCCATTTTCTGCAAGCAATCCGTAATCCACACCCCAGGTGTCGAAAGCCAGAGAATCCACCTTGCCGCACTTTTCAATGACTTTTTCCACTTCTTTAAGCAGCGTGAAGAAATCCCATGCAAGATGACCATTCTCGCGAATCGGCACATTGTCAAAACGGCGCAGTTCCTCGCAGGTGATCTTCTCGCCGTCAAACCGGCCAAGAATCGCCCTGCCGGCGGATGCGCCGAAGTCAAATGCCAATACGGTGCGCATGATTACTCCTCCTTTTTATGAAGGAGGGGATCCTCGGGGTTGAACACCTTATAGCCGGGGTGGCGTCCGGTGATGCGGTAGAAGCTTCTCAGATCGATGAGTTTCTGGATATTGGGACGGCTGATATCAACGCTGCCGCCCAGGATGACGGCATTGATCGTGATCTTCGCCCACAGTTCCAGGCTTTCCATACGGTAAAACGCGGTGATCACATCACTGCCAACAGCCAAGGCGCCGTGGTTTTCCAGCAGCATCACGTCATGCTCGTCCAGATAAGGTTCGATGGCGTCGGGGACTTCAGATGTGGAGGGAGTGCCATAGGGGGTCAGCGGCACGGAACCAATGGCAGCTACGTCCTCAATCATGTTGTACATGTCCATCGGCTTGTGTGCGCAGGCGAATCCAGTGGCTCCCGGGGGATGCGCGTGAATGACGCTCCTCACATCCGGGCGCTTGTCGTAACAGCGCAGATGCATCTTGATCTCGCTGGAAACGCGCAAGCCGGAAGCCGCTTCAATGACCCTGCCCTTGCGGTCAACGCGAACCAGCTTTTCGGGAGTGATGAAGGATTTGCTCATCCCGGTGGGAGTGGCCAGAATAGTGTCGTCATCCAGCAAAGCGGAGACATTGCCGTCGTTTGCCGCAACCCAGCCCAGCTGCCACATCTTGTGGCAAACATCGCAAATCTGTTCCTTGATTTCTGCAATATTGATCAATGTGGATTTCTCCTCCTTCTGTTCCGGGAGCTGCCCGAAATGGGCGGCTTCCTGCTGTCTCTTCCGCTTTCATCTGCCGTAAGATCCGTCAAACGGCTTGTCACGGAAGCGTTCGAATCGATCCTGTCGGTCGTGCCGCCACTGGCATTCAGCTTAGTGAATACCGTTTCAAGTATACCATTGACCGTACATAAAATCCTGATTTTGAGGGCAATAAAGAGCAGGGGCGATCGCACTCATGGCCGCCAGGTAAATGATGGAGTTCCAGCCGCACTCCTTCCACACGTCCTGCTCTTCAGACAGGTAGCTTTTCACATCCTCATGCAACAGACCAATTGCGTGCTCCAGGCTGCCGTTGCGACCGATCCAAACGGAAATGATGCGGTCATGCTGCTCGCTCCTGTCGATATGCTGTACACAGTATACCAGAAAAAGCATGTCAAATGCACATGAGCGAACCTCCCATCATGTGTTGCGCTTATGCCCCGTGCAATCCTGTAAGCGCCATCTTCTGTATGCATCCCTTGACACCCCGGCCTGGCTTCCCTATCATCCTGAGTAAATCAACAAGCAAAGGCAGGTGTGCGTATGCCGCGCCAGATGATTTGGATCATGACCGATACCACGGGTTACAACATGGTGGGATGCTATGGCTTCCCGCAGATGAACACACCCCACATGGATGACATCGCCCGCCACGGCGTGCGGTTTGAGCGGGCGTATACCTGCCAGCCTGTGTGCGGGCCGGCGCGCTCGGCGCTGTTTACCGGCCTGTACCCGCACAGCAATGGCAGCTGGGGCAACAGCATGCCGCTGGGCGCGGATGTCAAGACGCTGGGCCAGCGGCTGTCTGCGGACGGCGTGGCCTGCGGGTACATTGGCAAGTGGCATCTGGACGGCGGGGATTATTTCGGCAACGGCATCTGCCCCGATGGCTGGGACCCGGACTATTGGTATGACATGAAAAACTACCTGGACGAGCTGAGCGATGCGGACAAGCTGCTGTCCCGCACGGCCGACCCCCTAATAACGCCCATTGCCGAGGAGTTTACCTTCGGCTACCGCGTCACGCAGCGGGCGCTGAAGTTTATAGAAGCGCACCGCGACAAGGATTTTTTCCTGGTTGTGTCCTATGACGAGCCGCACGACCCCGGCCTGTGCCCGGAGCCGTATGCCTCCATGTATCGGGATGTGGAGCTGCCCAAGAACGCCGCGCATTTTGATACCCTGAAAGGCAAGCCGCTGCTGCAAAAGCTGTGGGGCGCGCGCAACATGGGCGAAGAGGCCATGCAGCGGCCCATCAAATTCGTGCGGCTGCTGGGCTGCAACAGCTACGCCGATGACCTGATCGGCCGTGTGATGACCGCCGCGCGCACGCAGGCGCCCGATGCGCTCAAGCTGTTCACCTCCGACCACGGCGACGCCATGGACGCGCACCGGCTGTATGCCAAGGGGCCCTGCATCTATGACGAAATCGCGCGCGTGCCGCTGATGATGGAAGGCCCGGGCATTACGGCGGGCACGGTATACCCGCACACGGTCTCGCACATCGACCTGCCCGCCACGGTGCTGGACTGGTTCAAGCTGGCGCGGCCGGTCATGCTGGAGGGGCGCAGCCTGCTGGCGCAAGCCAGGGATGTCACGTTGCCGACCGGACGCCCGGCCTTTGTGGAATTTGCGCGCTATGAAATCAACCATGACGGCTTTGGCGGCTTCCAGCCTATGCGCGCGGTCGTGACTGATACCTGGCGGCTGGCGCTGCACCTGGTGGATACCGATGAACTGTATAATATAGAGGATGACCCGCATTGCATGCACAACCGCATCAACGACCCCGCCTGCGCGGACATCCGCAACCAGCTGCACGACAGCATCCTGGACTGGATGAACGAAACGCGCGATCCCTTCCGGGGCTACCAATGGCAAGCACGGCCGTGGCGGCCGGACAAAAAGCCCAGCTGGAACGTGGACGACTACATCCGCCATCGCGAAAATGACCCTGGCGAGTACCGGCAGAAGGATTACAGCACCGGCCTGCCCATAGTAACGGCGACGTGGCGCAGAGGATAAGCGCCCATAGCCCGGCTGATATCAAGTTATTTTAGTCATGCGCGCGATGCGCTGTAAATCCGGCATCGCTTCGGGAAAAAACATTTGGTATGCCTGGCAAAAGCGGTGCAGGCCCTGCGCGCGCTCACGGCGGCAGCCGTTGCGGCACAGCGCATACCATTCACACGCCCGGCAGGCATCAGGCACCGGCAGGCTGTCCTGTATGAACCGCCGGGCGGTTTCGCTCTTGACCAGGCGCGCAAAGGATTCGGTTTCCAGGCTGCCCAGCTTCCACTCATCCAGCGCATAAAAGTCGCAGGGGTAGGCGCTCAGGTCGCTTTCCACTGTAAAGCCGCAAACACAATGGCCCTGCATGGAGCAGGTATCCGGCGCGAAGCCGCGCAGCATGCGCACCCAGTTGTCGTACCAGCGCACCGATACATACTGCCCGCGGTCAATGGCCTGCACATAGCGCCGGAAGGTGCCGCGCAGGAATGTCAAAAACGCCTCGCTGCTCACCGACCAGGGGCCGGTTTCGCCGTTCAGGCCGTCCAGGCACGCGATAAACTGCAGATATTTATAGGGCGCCAGGGCATCCCATACGCGGTCGGGCTGCCCGGCCACGGGCCGGGACACCACGCACAGGATATTGACATCCACACCGGCCTTTTGCAGCCGCTTCATGGTATTTTGAACGCGCGCATGCGTGCCCTGCCCGTGCGCGTCGGAGCGCAGCGCGTCGTGCAGCCTCTGGTCGCCATCCATGGACACGCCCAGCAAAAAATTGTGCCGCTTGAAAAACGCAATCAGCTCATCGCTCAGGTCATAGCCATTGGTTTGCAGCGCGCAGCGCACCTCCAGCCCCCGGGTGTTGTGGCGCCGGACGGACTGCGCAAAGGCCTCAAAATAGGGAAGCCCGGCCAGCGTGGGCTCACCCCCCTGGAACATGAAACTGACAAAGCCATCAGCATATAAAAACGCGCGCCGCACCAGGGCGTCGGCGTCCGCCGCCGTCATGTCAGGGCGCACACCGGCATCGCGGTTTTGCATTTCATCCACATAAAAGCAGTACCGGCAGCGCATGTTGCAGCGGCCGGACGCGGGCTTGATCAAGACCGTCAGCGGCGGCATCAGCGCTGCGCCCCGCGATGGACAGGGACGGCCGCTTCATTGTGCCGCCCGCAGCAGTTGTTGATCACGTTATACAGGATGTCAGTGTTTTTCATCATCACTCCCGGCGCTTGTTTTTATAAGTATACGGGACAAAACGTCTGCGGGCAAGGAAGGCGGCGCCTCCTTCCACGGGCAGGTTATAAAATCCATGATAAAAGCATTATAGCAACAATTCATCCCAAGGCTGGAAACAGCGCTCAATGCCGCTCTCAAAAATGAACCCTTGTATCAGAGAAGTAAAAAAATGCGATAAACATACAAACTCATGATCTTCTCTTGTTGACGAAAACAGAATAAGCATCTATTCTTGTCAATAGTTAGAAAAATAGAAACCGCATAAAAATTGTAGTGATGAATTAGGAGGGAATGAAATGATCAACGAGTTTATAAGAACAAAAATCATTTGTACGATAGGTCCCGCATCCGAGGACAGGGAAACGCTCGGCAAAATGATAGACGAAGGCATGGACGTATGCAGGCTCAACTTCTCGCATGGAACACATGAAGAACACAGGAAAAGAATCGATACGATCAAAGAAGTGAGAAGACAAAAAGGCGCGCCTATAGCCATCCTTTTGGATCTAAGAGGTCCGGAAATCAGAACAGGTGATTTTGAAAAAAAAGACATCATGCTTGAGGTGGGGCAAACCTTTACGATCACCATGGATGATGTTGTAGGGACCAAGGAAAGATGCACCGTAACCTACAAGAGACTTGTCAAGGATATCTCTGTCGGGGACAGAATACTGATCGATGACGGCCTGATCGAGCTGTCAGTCAAAAAACTTACCGAAAAAGATATCATATGTGAAGTGATCAATTCAGGTTATATCAACAACAGGAAAGGCGTGAATGTGCCCGGGGTAAGGACAAAATTGCCCGCTGTTACAGCCAAGGACGAAAGCGATATCATATTCGGCATAGAAAACGACATAGACTATATCGCTGCATCCTTTGTGAGAAAAGCCAGTGACGTGATGGAAATTAAAAAAATACTTGAAAAGAACGGCGGCAAACAGATAAAAATCATCGCAAAAATAGAAAATCAAGAAGGCATCGATAATATTACGGAAATCCTTGAAGTTTCCGACGGCATCATGATCGCCAGGGGAGACCTCGGTGTGGAAGTGCCTACGGAAAAGATGCCCATGCTGCAAAAAGAGCTTATCAATATTTGCAACAAAACTTCCAAGCCTGTCATCACAGCCACACAGATGCTGGACTCCATGATCAGAAACCCCAGACCTACAAGAGCGGAAGTCACAGACGTTGCAAACGCGATATTGGACGGCACGGATGCGATCATGCTTTCAGGAGAAACAGCCGCGGGGAAATATCCTGTGCAATCGGTAGAAACGATGAACAGAATCGCACATGCTACAGAAAGCACGATAGATTTCGATGCAAACTTTCAAAGCAAGACGCATGAAAAACAAATAACAATCACCAATGCAATCTCGCACGCTACCTGTATCACGGCATCAGATCTGAAAGCAAAGGCGATCATTACAGCAACAGCGCGCGGGTATACTGCGCGCATGGTATCGTCCCACAGACCAAAAGCTCGTATCATCGCGTCAACCAGCGATGAAAGGGCTTATACGCAGATGAATATTCTATGGGGCGTCATACCGATAAAAGCTCCTCAAGTAAACGATACCGAAGAATTGCTGCGAAGCGCTGTAGACGAAGCAATATTGCATGGACATATCAATGAGGGCGACCTGGTCGTCATCACAGCGGGGGTTCCTGTAGGAAAAGCCGGCAACACAAACTTGATAAGAGTTCACATCGCCATGAAGATCATAGTTCAGGGCATCGGCGTGGGGAACAGCAAAGTTTCCGGCAAAGCACAGATCGTGGACGCCGCAACGTCACCTCAAATGTTCCAGAAAGGCAATGTGCTCGTAGCTTCAGCCACTCATAAAGATATGATGAAAATGGTGGTAAAGGCTTCTGCGATCATTATTGAATCGGACGAAATCACATCAGAAGCCACAATGGTCGGATTGAACCTGGGCATTCCTGTCATTGTGGGCGCAAAAGACGCTGCAAAACTGATCAAAAACGGAGAAATCGTGACGGTCGATGCGGAGTTCGGCAGGGTATATGCCGGCGAAATCAGCATGCTGTAAACTTTCCCGAACTGCAGGGTTTCCCTTCAAGATTCCTCCGCCTTGAAGGGGAACCCTACCATAAATTCCCCTGCGCATCAAAGGCCCAGTCCTCCGGCTCGCCGATGCGTTCCAGGCCGGCAACACCTTGCATGGCTTCCATCATATTCTCTGAAACGCGGATTTCCGAAAGATGAAGCGTGTCCGCGATGCGGATGATCGTTGCCCTGTCCCGGTCGATGCCGGGGGCAATCTTGATTGCGCACTGGACCGCCTCGCGGTCATTGCGCATGTGCATGGGCATGTGCTGACTGCAGCAGGAGGTCAGCGAGTTCGGATAGGTCTGCTGAATGTCCGCCTTGTCGATGACCCGCCGGGTGGTCACGTCGGCGGCATCAATGCCAATGAAGTTTCCCTTTGTCGCGTCAGTCAAATCCAGCACAACAAGGCGCTTGGCGGAGAAATTGGGCTTGCCTGTGTAGGACCGGGAAAAGCGTCCGGTAATGTGCGGGTCCATGCCGTCGCCGCTGATATCCTTGCCCATTTTGTCCACCACCAGCACATCCGCTTTTCCCGGCAGGATGCGCGGCATGCGCGCTTTTGCCTCCAGCAGCAAACCCGGCTCCCGGGCAGCGATCTCTTCGGGCGCAAGCGCAGCGATCCCGCATGTCTGATCGTATGCGTTCTCGATGATCCCCAGACCGAACAGCACCTTGCATTTTTCCAGCACGATGCTGCCATGCAGGGGGATGAGTCTGTGAAAGCGCTCAATGCCTGCCTGGTGGAAGAGCTCTGCGCCCCGCTGCTTGGCAAGGCCGATGGAAGCCATCTTCATCAGGCCGCTTTCATAATCCGCCATAAACATGGGATGCGGCTTGATACGGTTCACCAGCACGATCGCATCGGCCCTGGCGGCTGCCTGATCGATGTAAACGGGCGTGTTCTCCGGTGAGACTGCGATCTGTACGGTATCCATGCTGCTGATGATCGGACAGCCGCAAGCCGCCTCGGTGATCCCTAAGGATGTGAGGACATCGCGCTGACCATCGGCAGTCGCCCCTCCATGGCTGCCCATGGCAGGGAATATGAAGGGATCTCCGCCGCCTTCCTTCACCAAATCAGCCACCGCCCGCAGGATATCCGGTATATTGGCGATGCCCCGGCTGCCCCCGGCAATGGCAACGCGCATGCCCGGCCGGACCGCCTGCGCGAAACGCTCAATGCTCCTTCGCGTCTCGCCGTATACATTTTGGATGTGGTCGCCCGCAAAGCGTTGACGCATGCGAACCATCCGCGGCAGGCTGATCGGCCGCAGGAGATTGCTGATGACGTTCACATTCCGCTCCTCCGTTCTTGTCCGATGCTTGGCGTGAAAATGCGTTTTTATCCCCTATTTGTGTCGCTCCATGCGACATGAGTTTTAGGATGATGACTGTTCCCTGAGCGCCAACAGCTCGGTGCGGCGGGCAAGCAGATGATCGAGGAAGCGGGCAATCCCCGTTTCAAAGTTGCGGTAATGCCAGATTTCGGTGTATTCGGGAAGGATGCGGTCGATCAGCCTGACCAGCCCGTCCACCTGATCCAGGGATTCCTTAGGATGCAGTTTCACCTTGCACACTTCGCTGCCCAGCTCGATCAGCCATGCCGTAAGGCGGATTTCCCGCTTGAGCCGGTCGTCAAAGTCGAGCTTCTCAATATCCGCCATGACCTTGCGAACATAGGCTGTCACGTTGTCAAAGTAGAAGTCGTCGCCGCTGTCCTTCATGTCAAAGAGGTGGGCGTACCTTGTTACTGACATGGGAAGTATCAGCTGTTTGGCGCACATCGTGCACACGTGGACCCGTTCAGGCTCCAAGAGATAGTAATTCGCCATGCGGTACATCAGGCGGGAGACCTTTGCGCCTCCGAAAAACATCTCATCCGTGAAATCCTCCGCCGCGCGGATGAATTCCGCCTTGAAGCTTTCGCCGTCCTGCTGTTTGCCGACATTCCAGCCGTACTGACCGCCCAGGGCAATGGGCTGCATGCTCCAGCACCACTGCTGGTAATGCCCGCCATCGCCCCAGTCGGTGACGAGGTAGCCCTCCGCCCCGTATTCCACCGCCAGCTCCGCGCAGGTGCGCAGGTTGAAGGTAGTCACGTCCATGCGGCTGGTCAGGCTGCCGTGGGTATTCACCGAGGGACAGACGTAATAGCGCACGCCCGCGTCCCGGTAGGCGATGCAATGGGCAGTCATCCGCTGGGACTGGATCAGCTCATATCCCCATTCCAAAGCAATGGCGTCCTTGGGCATCATGTGGTAGCTTTGCGGATAGTTATAGATCATGTCCGCCCAGAACATGACCTTCTTCCCGTAGGTGTCGCGGATGTGGCTGTTCAGCTTGTTCAGCCACTCCATGAACAGCACGTCCTTGCCCTTTTCACGGCAGACTTCCTTTGTCTGGCAGCGGTCCAGGTCGTAGGCTTCGTCCAGGCCGATGTTGACATATCCGGAGGAAAAGTAGGGCAGCAGGGACTTGTACAGGTTGCAGACAAATTCGAAGCTCTCCTCTAAAAGGGGGTTCAGGGTGGAGGGTAGCTCGTCCTCCCCTTCGAACAGGCCCAGGTGGCGGAACTTGGGCTTTCGCAGCCAGGTGTGCATGTGACCGAAGGAATTCTGGTTGGGCACCAGATCTATAAAGCGCTCCCGGCAGTACCGGTCCAATTCAAGGATGTCTTCAGGCGTGAGGCAATCAAAACCGGCCGTCTCCTCAGGATAGGCTGCGTATTTGAAGCAGTCGCCCTCCATGTACAGCTGGAACTCATTGTATTTCAGTTCCGCGAGGAAGTCGATCATCATTTTGATCGTCTTCACAAAGGGCATTTTCCCGCGGCTGATGTCGATCATATAGCCGCGGCGGGATATAGAGGGCTTGTCCTGAATGCGCAGGCAGGGCAGACGGCCCCTGTCCTGACGAAGCATCTGGCGCAGGGTGGTCGCCGCGCGGAAAAGACCCTCGTCGCAGGAAAAGGCGATCTCCACGCCGTCTTCCGCAACAGTAAGACGGTATTCCTCGCGGGCCAGCAGGGGGGCTTGGATCAGGCGGACGCCATCCGTGCCGTTCTTGAGGCGGCGGAAGAATTCCGTCAGTTCAAGGCCGCCAAGGGCTGAGGATAACAGGTATTCGCCCGGGAATACTTCCATCCTCTGGGGTTGGGGAAAAATCCTCATATGCATTCCTCCTATGTAATGTGGTCCGCATGCAAATAAATGCGAGCTTCTATTTCACCGGCAAAACTATCATCCAGCCGGCAACAGAAAGGCTTCACGCTTTGCCCTCCTTCGCCGGCACCGCCATGCCTTCAATGCCGCCCATGTTGTCCAGCACAAACTGCACGAAGACTGCGACTCCCGTCTGCAGCGCGTCCTCGTCAATGTCCCAGTCCTTGGTGTGCGCGGGATAGCAGGCGTTTTTCTCCTCGTTGCGCATCCCCAGGCCGAAGAGCAGGCCGGGCTTTTCCTTCTCGTAATAGGCAAAATCCTCCGCGCCGGGGCTGGCGGGCAGGAGGATGACCCTCTCGCAGCCTACGACCTTGCGCGCGGAGGCGATGAAGGCCTCGTACAGCGCAGGGTCATTGTGCGCGCCGGGCAGAGGCTGTCCGGACCAGGAGACCTTCCAGGTGACGCCGCATTCCTCAGCGGTCAGCCTGACAAGCCTGGTCAGCCGCTCACGGGCCCAATCCATGGTCTTGTCCTTCAGGCAGCGCAGTGAACCCTCCAGCACGCATTTGTCCGCATTGGTGGACACGGTGCCGCCCGCATGCAGGGTGGTGACGCTCATCACACAGGTATCAAAGGGATCCACCTCGCGGCTGATGATCTGCTGGATGCCGTTGTATACCTTCACACCTGCCGCCAGGGCATCAATGCCCGCATGAGGCGTAGCCACATGGACGCTGTAGCCGCCCAGCTCCACCCGGAAAGCCACGGAGGAACAGTTGGTTGCGCCCGGATTGGAGGAAATGACATGCGTCTTGTCCATACAGTTGACGTGGCAGGTGATGATGCAATCAATGTCCCGCATCACACCATGCTCGCACATGGTGCGGGCGCCGCTGGGACGGCTTTCCTCGCAGGGCTGGAAGAGCAGCTTCACCCGGCAGGCAAGCCGGTCCCGGATGGCGTGGAGCGCCTTGGCTGCGCCGATGAGCATGGCGGTATGGGCGTCGTGCCCGCAGGCATGCATCACGCCCTCATGACGGGAACGGTAGGGCGTATCATGGTTGTCTTCCTGAATGGGAAGCGCGTCCATGTCCGCGCGGATGCCAATGGTAAAGCGGGTGATCTCCGGGTTGATGGTGGCAACAATGGTGTTCACGCCATACTGGTCCGCGACAAAGCCCACGCCGGCCTTCGTCAGCTCCTCCTTTACCAGCGCGGCGGTCATGGGAAGGTCCCACCCCAATTCGGGATACATATGCAGCTGTCTGCGGATGCGTACCAAATCCTCCTGGCTGACGGGGGCAATGGTGTAATCCATAATAACGCCTTCTTTCGCGTGGTTGAATACAGTTTACGCCAGGTACAGGTAATTTTCCATCAGCGACATGCAGGAAAGGTGCGGCGCTTCTTTTTCCTGACAGGCCTGTCTCCCTTGAGAGACAAGGTTTCCGCCGGCGGCTTTTGAGAAATCGGAATCCGGGTCATCCATTTCCCGCCTTTTCAACACGAATGGTCGCGAAAAACAAATGGTGAAAACAATGGCGGATAAATGGTCGCTCTGATTCTTTTCCATCACTATAGCATGGATTTTTCTTTTTACAAGCTATTTCAAAATTGTTTGTATATTTCCTTTTATTGGGTTACAATACTTGCGTAAACCCAAAGGGACAAGAAAACAAAGAAACTCCGGCAGGCATGATCCATAGACGGTCAACAGGCAAAGGAGGAGGCGGGATTGTCTGAAAAATTGCTGATCGGTATTGACGGAGGCGGAACCCGTTCCACAGCGGTTGCCGCATATCCTGACGGCCGAATTGCAGCCGTGACAAAGGGCGGCGGGCTGAACTACCATCACAGCGGCATGGAAACGGTGCGGCTTCGCCTGGAATCCATGGTTGAAGCGCTGTGCAGGCAGTGCGGCTGTCAAGCCGACGAGATCTGCGCGGGGATGTCCGCCCTTGACGCCCCCGCGGATGAGAAAACCTTAAGCCTCTTCACCACCGGGGCGCTCCGGCAAGGCCAGCTGGACCTGCAGTCAGACGCCTATATTGCCCTGATGGGCTTCACCCTGGGACAACCCGGGGTGATCGCAATCTGCGGCACCGGTTCCATGCTGCTGATGCTGGACGAAAAAGGGCGCCAGCACGTAGCCGGCGGCTGGGGATACCTGCTCTCAGACGCAGGAAGCGGCTACACCTTGGCGCGTGAAGGTCTGCTGGCTGTGATTGACGCTGTGGAAGGCACCGGCCCCGAAACGCTATTGGCAGCGGATGCGCTTCAATTTTTTGGCGCGGACACGCCCCGGGGACTGATCAACCGCGTCTATGCCCCGGAGGCAACAACAGCCTGGCTGGCCGGGTTTGCCAAGCATGTGCTGGCCCGCGCCCGGGAAGGCGATACCGCGGCCTTGGAGATTCTCTCGCGAAACATGCGGCGCCTGGCCGGAAGCGCCGCTCAGTTGATCAGGCGCGCGCCGGAGGCTGGCAGGGTTGGTCTGTATGGCGGTGTCTTCTGTCACAGCGACATGGCCAGGGACCTGTTCGAAAAGGAGCTTCACCGGCTCGCGCCCGAGGCCCGCATTTGCGCTGTGGACTATCCTCCGGAGCTTGGAGCGCTGATTCATCTGTTCCGGAAACGCAAGGCCCTCACCGGCGAAGTGCTTGCCCAAATGAAATCAAGCTATCAGGAGCATTGTGATGAGCGCGATTAGCTTCTATTTTAAAAATCTGATTTCGCTGCTGAACCGGACGCTGGAAACCCAGCATGCCTGCATGGAGGAAGCCGCCCGCCGGATCGCCGACTGCCTGCGCAAGGGCGGAATGCTCTATACCTTCGGCACCGGCCACGGGCATCTGCTGGCGCTGGAAATCTTCTACCGCGCCGGCGGCATGGCGCGGGTCTGTCCCATCCTGGATGAAAAGCTGATGCTGCATGTTTCCGCCGCCGGCTCCACCCTAAAAGAACGGGAAGAAAGCCTGGTTCCCCTCCTGCTGGAGAAGTATCCGGTCAAATCGGGCGATGTGTTGCTTGCGATCTCCAATTCCGGCCGGAATGCCGTTCCCGTCCTGCTGGCCAGGGCAGCCCGGGAGCGCGGCGCCTATGTCATCGCCCTGACCTCCATGCAGCATTCCTCCGCGGTGAGCTCCCGCAACAGCCTGCATCTGCGCTTGTTCGAAACGGCGGATCTTGTATTGGACAACGGAGGGGTTCTGGGCGATGCATCCTTCCAGGCGGCGGACGGCACCATGGTCGGCCCCACCTCTACAGCGGTGGGCGCGGCAATCCTGCAATCGATCGTGTGCCGGGTGAAGGAGATCTCCCTGGCAGAGGGCTTTGAAGCAGATTATTTCAAGTCCAGCAATGTGGATGGCGGCGACGCGTGGAATGACCGGCTGATTGCCTGTTATCAGGATTCCATCCCGGGGCTGAACTGAGGGAGGCGCCATATGATGCATGCCGGATTTGGCATATGGGAACTCACGCCGCCCCTGGGCGTGGAGCTGGCGGGGTATGGCTATTATCTGAACCGCCGCGCGCTGTCTGTCCGCGACCCGCTCTATGCCCGCGCGGTGCTGCTGGAGACGGACGATGTGCGCTCGCTGGTCATCTCCTGTGATCTGCTGGGCCTGAGCAAAGCCGTGTGCGCGGAGGTCTTCCGCCATGCGGAAGCGCTGGGGATCCCCGCGGAGCGCGTGATGATCGTCAGCATCCATACCCACACCGGCCCCGCAATCAAGTATCATGAGGGCTGCGGCTTTGTGGATGGCGCCTACGCAGCGAGGGTCGGCGGCCTCATCTGCCGCGCGGCAGATGAAGCGGCCGCGGATCTTGCGGAGGTCACCGCCCTTCACCAGGCGTTCTCTCCCTTTGAGGGCGACCATATCTACAACCGCACCGTCGCAGACGGCCCGGTGGATCGCTTCGTTCGGGGCTTTACGCTCACCCGCTGCGGCAAGGCGCCAATCTGCCTGATCAATGCAGCCTGCCACGGCGTGTTCCTCAGGCGGTCCACGGCTGTGTCCGCGGACTTCGCGGGCGAGATCAACCGGCTGATGGAGGAACATGGCGTCCGGTCCATCTACCTCAACGGCCTGTGCGGGGACATTGACCCCTGCAAGCCCTCAGAGGCGCGGCTCAATGAATTTGCCCGGATCGTCGTCAACGCCTTCACCGAGCGGTCCCGGCCCCTCCCCCTGTCCCTGGAAGCGGGGAGTTTGCCCTTTGCCCTGAAGCTAACCTCTGTCACAGAAAAGGAAATCCGCGGCGCGGCAAAGCGTGCGGTCGAGACTGCCGGCGGCGCTGAAAAGCCCGCTGCCCGCGTGGCCCTGGCCTGGGAAAAGGAAATGCTGGCCAGGCTGGATCAATTGCAGGATACGGAAGAAATCACCTGCAAGTACCTGCTGCTGGGCGGTGTGCCGGTCGTAGCCTTTCCGTTTGAGGGATACACAAGGATCGGTCAGGAAATTCGGGACATCACCGGCCGTCAGGACAGCCTGGTACTGGGCTGCAGCGAAGAGCTGCTGGGCTATCTCCCCACACGGGACGACATCGCCCGCGGGGCATACGCGGCGCTGGAGTCCAACTTCCTGTACAAGAGGCTGCCGGTCGTGCCGGGCGAAGCGGAACGCCTGGGCCGGGAAACAGGACGCATGCTCAAGAAGATCCTTCCATGAAACCGATCGTCTTGTCATCCATCCGCAAACAGAACCTGTGCAAAATGCTTGACCTTCTGACCCTTGCTCCTGCCATGACCCGTCAGGAGCTGGCGGAGGCAGCGGGTTTGAGCCAGATGACGGTGACCAATCTGGTGGAGCTGCTCAAGAAACAGGGCGTGCTCCGTCTGACGACCGTACCGCGGGATGAAAACAGCCGGTACGCCCAGGGGCGCAAGGCGCAGGCCATCTCCCTGTGCGGCGACCGAAAGGCCTGGCTGATTGCAGATATTTCCAACCGGCAGTTCAGCATGACGCTGGCGGGCTTTGATGTAGAGATTCTGATGGAATTACATGATCACCGGCAGGGCGACGATCTGCGGCGGCTGGAATCCTTCCTGCGCGAAGGCGGGATCCGTGTGCAAAAAGCCCTTTCCGACCGGGAGCTGCTGGGGGTTGCCGTCATTACCCCGGGCCCTTATGAGATCAGCAGCGATACGTTGAATCACCAGCGCCTGCCTCAGCTCGACGGGGTACGCATCAAGGAGCTGTTCCGCCGCTGCCTTGGCCATTATGAATACTATGTGGATGAAGACGTCAAGTTCGCCGTGCGCTCGTTTGCCGATCTGACTGCGCTGAATCAGCATAAAGTGCTTTATTACCTCTATATCGGCGAGGGCGTGGGCGGCGCAGCGGTTCATGATGGCTACATGCTGCGCGGTCTGAATTCCTCCGCCGGCGATGCGGGCCGTTTGATTGATCGTCATGGCAGTATCTATGAAAGCCGCCTGAACACGGAGGCCTTCCTGCAACTGCTGGACATCCCCAAGTCCCTTTCCCGGGAAGAGCTGCGTGAAACACTGCAGCGCATTGCGAGGGATCAGCCCCTCCGATACGCTTCTGCCCTGGACTCTATGGCTTCGGTGACGGCAGAAATGCTCCACAGCGTGCTGTGGATGCTTGATCCCACCCACATCATCATCGATTGCATCTATGCGCAGCCTGACAGGAGCTCCTTCGCGCAGATGGTGGAAAAACATCTGACATGGCTGTTTCAAGGCGAACCCCGCATCCTGCCCAGTTTGTTGCCCTGTTCCTCAACCGTCAGCAGCGCGCTGCGCGGCGCAGTCAGGGTGCTGCGAAAAGCCTGGCTTGACCGGATCCTGATGTAAATATTCCCTTGCATAATACAATGCGATATATATGATTCCGACTGGCGTGTACGATGACCGCCATCAAATACCATGTGATGCCAAATAATCGTTCTATAGGGATTGACAAAATATTTTTTACGCCCTATTATTTTGTCAATGACATTTAATTTACATTTGTCATTGACAATCTATATGAGGTGAAAACAAATGACAGGTGAAAGCTCAAATCTCAAGGCCACCCTTTCGAGGTTCCAGTTGTCAAACCTTGACCTCGCCAGAGCGACGGGGATTGATCCTTCCCTGATCAGCCGGTATATTTCCGGGAACCGCAAGTTGAAAAAAGACAGCTGGCAGGCGGAGGAGATCGCTGAATTCCTCCTGATGAAGGCGGACACAAGCGAAAAGATCGAATGGCTGAAGGATCAGTTTGAAGCATCGAAACTCCCGGTGGACATTCAGTCTGTTCTGGGGATGAAGCGCAATTTGATCCAATGGATTTCCTCGGACAAAGGGGTTCCGGCCGATGATCCAGCCGAACCCGATGAATGGGAAGAGGCCGCTGAGGACGAAAAAAATGCTGAAAAGCAAAAGGGACTGGTGCATGGAACCCTGGCGATCGCCGCCGCCTTGAGCGAAGGATTCCGTGCCATGCCGCAGGATGAATCCGTGGACCTGTTCCTCACCAGCGACAAGCTCCGCATTATCATTGATCCCGCGTTTTCCGATATGATCCACGGGGCGCTTGCCGACCGGAAAATCAACGCCAACATCGTGATCTGCGTATCGGGGGACACGCGGCATCTCAATAAAATCATCCAGACCTATATGGGAGAAATGGTATCCGGCACGATGCGTTTTTATACTTTTTTCGGCTCGACGCAGAACGTGGCGGAGCAGATGTTCTGTATTTTTCGGAACAGACAAGTCGCGATCATCACGGAAACCCCTGTCGGCTCGGCGCATCCCATCGGCATGTTCGTGGACGATGTGGATTTTGTGCAGGAGATGAGCCAGAGCTACGACGCGACCTATCGCTATTCCCAGTCCATGTTCAACATCTACAACGACGACTATGTCCGCAATATGATTGAGGTTTTGTACTGCGAATACTGCATTCCCGGTGCGCTGTGCGTCGTCAAGGACAGCATCAACCCCATGTATATGTCCCTTGAGGCGTATTGGCGCGTTCTCAGAAAAGACAATCAGGACGAAGGCGAATACGCCTGGAAGTGCAACGAATACCGCCGCTTCCATGACTCTTTTGTGAATATGCTGGAGAACGGGATGCCAAACAGGGAGATCATCTCGCTGAAGCGGCTCAAGGCGATCGTCAGCGAGGGAAAATGCCTCATGGCCGGGTTGTATTTCCTCGGCACGGGGTTCTATGAGCTGGATCTCCAGGGATGCCGCGACATTCTCGCGGGGTATGTCGAATATCTGAACCGCTTCCCGAACTTTTCACTGCGCATTCTTGACGACCTGCCCGAGCTGCACAGCAGCAACTGCTGGCATGTGAAGGAAAACCAGAGCGTGGCCATCAACGATTGGAACGGCGATGTCCCCATCATGTGCCATTCCGGCCACAGCGCGCTCATACAGGAATTTCAAAAGCACTATGAAACGATCTGGAAGCGCGGCACCGGAAGCCTCGGCAACCGGGCCTATGTGATCTCCATTCTGCAAAGCATCATCCGGGAGATGGACGAGAAGCTGGACAATGGCGCGAGTCCCGGCCAAAGCTGATGCCGGAATGGATGATCGCACGCTGTCATCAGGGAAAGCGCGCAAAGGATCGCCCATTGACAAACAGAAGAGCAATCAAGAGGTATGCAGATATATGAATGACAAAAGCGAAAAAATCCGAAGTCAACACTGCCGCGCGCTACGAAAGCCTGTTCAAATCTGAATATATTCAAACAAACTTGAAAAGGAGATCGGCCCATGAAACAGCATCAGCATTTTCTTTCATTCAAACGCCTTATGCTTCTGTTTCTTTGCGTGCTGTGCGTGATGGGCAGCGTGCCCGGACAGGCAGCGGACGGGCTGGATGGCCTGCGGGACGCCTTGGCCGGCATGGCCAGCCTGGACGGACAGCTGGCCCTGCTCTATGAAGCTTCTGTCGCCCATGCGGAAGAGTTTGAAACAGGCGGCTGGCAGGTCGAACTCAACGTGGAAGCTGCGGGCGGGCAGGAATGGATACCGGCTGAGGAAGCATATGACGCCGCAAAGAAGGCCGACAGCCTGCCGGAGCAGTTCAAAAACAAAAGGCTGATCGCGCTGTACGACGATAACGATGACGATGAAAAAAAGGTTCGTCTGGCGGGTGATCTGTATGTCCGGCTGCCCGAACCCATGCGCGCGCGCAGCGTGGAGGAAGCGGAGGGCGTGCTGATTCTGCGGCATTACCTGACCAGGCGAAGCGACTATATCGGCTCTGCATTCAACCGCCATTATGCGCTGTATGCCCGGCTGTTCGATTCGGATACCCTTTATCAGCTGTACCATGATACTATAACGCCGCCATCTTCGGGCTTTGGCACGCTGGTGGGGTATAGCATGTCCCCCAGCCTGCTGTGGGCAGGGATACAGCCGCTGTTTCTAAACCGGATTCTCACAGTGGAAACCGCGGAAGGCCCGCTGTATTTCAACGTGACCGGGCGCGGCTGCACCCTGTACAAGGTGGAAGGCGACCGAGAAGTGCTGGATATTCCTGCCGAGGCGGAGGGCTATCCGGTGACCGACATTACGCTCAGAAATCTTGCGAAAGCCTGTCCTTCGCTGCAGGAGGTACATCTGCCCGAGGGCCTTGTGTCCATTGGCGGGCGAACTTTTGCCGGCTGTGAAAGGCTGCGTACCGTCAATTTTCCCTCCACGCTGCGCGCCATTGGCGATGAGGCGTTTGATGGAGTGCCGTTAGAGGAGCTCTCCCTTAACGAAGGATTGGAAACCATCGGTGAAGATGCTTTCCCCGGCGGGGATGTCCTGCATTCTGTCACACTGCCCTCCACGCTGAAGGCTTACAGCTATGGGTTCTTGGAACGCGGCGCGCATATCCCCTATCTGATCCTCCCGGAAGGGGTAGAGCGATTGGGAAGTTATTTCCTGTACATTGCTCCTAATATGCTGTGTGTCTATATCCCGCAAACTGTCACTTATTTTGGCGATTGCCTGCTGAATTCTGGCAATTTACGCATTTATACGCCGGAGGGCAGCCCTGCCGCCGAGTGGGCGAAGAAAAAAGGATATGGCTACACGCCCTGTCCCAGCCCGGAGGCCATGCCCCGGCCAGCCTATACCACAGAGGGAGACTTTGAATACGGCGTGCTGGAGGGCGAAGCCATCCTGATGCGGTATCTGGGCAGCGGCGGGGAGGTGACAGTGCCCGCCGAACTGGGCGGATGCCCTGTGAAGCGGATCAGGGAGTATGCATTTTCCTCACTCAAAAACCTTCAGTCCATCACTTTGCCGGCATGCCTTGCGGAGATAGAATCGATGGCTATTCTTTGCGATGGCGTGCACGTGTATATCCCGGGCGCTGAAACCGCATTGACCTCTCCCCTGTCCATTCACTCCCATGATTCGGTGGTGCACGCCCCGGAAGGCTCTCCGGCGCATCAATGGTGCCTGAAACGCGAGGTGGAGTGGGTGGCATGGCCGCCGGAACGCTGATATGACCCACAAAAAGGAGGGATCCCCATGAAGAAACTCATTTCCTTGCTGCTCTGCGCGCAGCTCGCGCTCTGTCTGACGCCCGCGCCTGCGCTGGCGGAGGAAACCGCCGGCGAATATGTCTTCACTTTCCGCAATGGAATCACATGGGATTCAACCCTTGAGGAAGCGATGGAGGCGGAGGGCTTGTTCGGAAGAGACGTTCATACCGACGGCGGCATATCGATGTTCAGCGTGAATAGCGCTTTGTTCGCCGGGCTGACAGTTGATCTCTTTTATTGTTCTATGAACGGCACGCTGATTTGCATCGGCTGTATCCCTGACCGCGATACGGACAACGCGGAGGCGCTCGCGGATATCAAGGCTGCGCTGACCGGGATGTACGGCCAGCCCAACATAACGGAACTGAATCGCGTGCTCAATATCATAAGGATAGTCAGCAGAAGCGATATAGAAACCGTTCCGGTCGAGGCATCGCCGTGGGCGGGCTGGATTCTGCCGGATGAGCGCACGTTGGTTTTTGCGTCGGACGTTGATGGCGTGGGCCTGATCTTTCTCAACGAGGCGCCGTTCGTACCCAGGGAAACCATCGCTGATTCGGAGGGCGCGGCATTGCGCGTTGAGGAGGGCGATACGGTGGTGTTTGGAAGCTATGAGCAGGATGGCGACGAAAGCAACGGTACGGAACCAATTCAGTGGCTGGTTCTGGACGTGGAGGACGGCGCGGCTTCGGGCGATGACCGCATCCTGCTGATTTCGCAGTACGCGCTGGCTTATTGCCCCTATCATTATGAGAACGAGCCTGTGACCTGGGAAACAAGCGACCTGCGGGCATGGCTGAACGGCGAGTTTTGCTCCGCCGCATTCACGCCGGCGCAACGCTCGTACATCGCGCGCGCGAAACTGTCCACACCCGGGAATTACGATGAATATTACTACGCGGGCCAAAAGACGCAGGCGAACGTATCTGGTGGGAACGACACGCTGGACGATGTGTTTGTGCTCAGCTACGAGGAAGCGAAGCGATACTTCTATTTTGGCTCGAGCAGCGATTATACGGCCATGGGATACCGCCTGACAGCCCCCACCTACGCTGCGCTCAGGGAGATATACGAAACCGACGGCTACCCTCAGGAGGAGGAGGAGCGGCTTGCAAAAGCAGAATATGACGCGCTTATGAAAGCGCTGCCCCAGCTTCATTTGCGTGAAGGAAAATGGGCGATCGCGCTGCCGTCGCTGGACGACTACGCTGCCTTCTGGAAGGCTGAGCGCACGCTGGAGAATAACGCGCCGACGTTAAGCTGGGTGCTTCGCACACCGGGCCGTAAGGAAACTTACTGCTGCTACGTCTATGATGATGGTTCCATCAGCCATTCAGGCGATTATGTGTTAGATGAATATCTCATACGCCCGGCGCTGTGGCTGAACGCCGCCGCCCTGTTGAACGCCGACATCGCGGCGAAGGCGGTGCCCGTTCAGCCCGACACGCGAACAGATCCTGCGCTCACCGGCACATGGAAGGGAAGCGTCAGCAATCAGAGGAGTGTTTATTGCCAATTCAGCGAGGATGGCTATCATATGGTAGCGGTTAATGATTACGCGAGAGCGAGTCATGCCATCTTCGAGGCGGGCGGCGGGCAGCTTCGCTTGATGCAGATCGGTGAACAGGGCAATGAGACGGTGATGCGCTATCAGGTGACGGCGGACACTCTCACGCTGGAAGCAGACGGAGAAACACTCAACTTTATGCGCGTGGGCAACGCTCCGCTGTACATGCTGCCAAAGTCCCTGACCATAGATCCCGACAGCGCAGCGCCCGCGCCGGCAGGCGAAGAAGCGCCGCAGCCCGCCGGCCGCGTCACCGCGCGCGGCTTCAATACGGCGGAGGAATGCGCCAAGGCGGCCGCGGAAGCGCTGATCGCCGGAGACATTCAGGCGTTTCTGGGCTGTTATGCGATCCCTGAGATGGCGCGGAACTTCGACCTTGCCGCCCAAGTTGAGGCATACAGAATGATACAATTCGGTCGGTTCTTGATGCAGCCGTCAGACGCCCTTGCGATTGCCTACAATGAATCCTATTTTGTGAATGACCTCCTGAAAAGGATGATCAGCTCAAATCTCATGCTGAAAAGCAATGACGAGAGTCTTCAAGAATATGCCAGCGGTATACCGATTACCACAGCGGAGCATACCCTGAAAGAGCTGCTTGAGATAGCGAATACAGACAATGTGCTGTCAAGGCTTACCTACCAGGGAACGAAGACGCCGGACTTTAAGAATAAGGATCAGCTGAACAACTGGAAAAAAATGATGGCGCGGCATAAAGCGTTTTATGGCATGACGGACATCACCGAGATTATCGTTGTGCTGGAGCTTGACAGCCGTACCATCTATTTCCCCCTTACGCTTGCACAATACGATGGCAGCTGGCTGGCGGCGCCTGTCGTAAGCACCATCGCAAATATCTATGGAATGCCTGCCCATGTGATGATGGTGCCCGAAGACATGCTGTGACGGCCTGACCATCTGACGGAAAAACCGTTTATCCAGGACAGGGCGATACGATAGCCGGGTGCGGCACCAAAACGTACTATATTTGGGGGAACAACCGTCTTGCCGGCATCGAGGAAATGCTGACAGGCAACGAAAACGCCGATGAAACGTTGGAAAACGCGAAGGCGGAAATGATCGCCGTTTATGGTGAACCCAATCTCAACGACTACAGCGCCATCATTGATGCGGTCAGGGCCTCCATGAACAAGGGGATTGCCGAGGAGCGTATGTGTTTCATCAGGCAATGCGCGTGGCATGATTCCCGCGAAGCAGTATTCCAAACGAAATCAAATAAAAAAGGAGCAAATTCCATGTCAGACCATTCCAACATCTCCCTTAATGAGAACCGGGTCACGGTCATGTCCAAGTCAGCCTTTCTACCCGAGCCCAAGGCGGGCTATGGCAGCGATGTAGCGGCCATTCTGTTCAGCATCCTCATGATTATCGGCGGGGCGAGCGGCAACATGGTGCTGCGCGGCACCAACAGCAGCCAGGCGCTGGTGGCGGCGGGCTTCGGCTTCCTGATTTGGGACATTTTCTCGATCTTCAAGAAGAAGACCAGGCTGCAAAAAGACGAGGAGGAGCGCAATGTTCGCAGCAGCCGGATGTATGAGCAGGTGAAGGCCGTCAAGCGGGATGAGCGCGCGCTTTCCATGCCGGCGAACGTGCGCATCGCCGTCGAAAAGCGCCTCGCCGCGCTGGACTTCGGGCCTCGCCTGAACGGCAGCGCCATGACGCGTGACATCAAGGCCCGGGAATACACAGGTTCCACCGGGCGCGTGCGCAATATTATCACCTTCAACAACCTGGATCTGACGGTGCAGTTCGATGCCGCGGATACGTATGCCGCGGAAATTGTCATAGAGCTCTTCCGCGACAAGACCGGCATCGGCCTGGCCCTGCCGGAGAACGCGACGCTGATCGAGGAGGAATGACAGCAATCACTGGACAGCGTTGTTTAGACACACACAAGCGCCGAGATCAGGCCGCGGCTGCGCAGCGGCAGCAACGTCGCCGCCTGCACAATGGGCATAAACTGAGGATGATCAAATATCAGGAGGTTCCATCATGAAAAAACTGTTTGCAATGATTCTGATTCTTTCCCTGCTCTTCGCCCTGCCCGCGCTGGCGGATCTGGGCTCGGCGGATGTGTCCTTTGAAGGGATAAACTATCATCTTACACTCGACAGCATGGAGATTGTGAACGGGCGGCTGATACTGGTAATCGCCGGCATGGTCAAGTCGCTTTCCCTTGGCGCGAACGGTGTTCAGTTCGCCGCGATGCCGGTGCCGTACTATGGCGATGAAGCGCTTTATGCCTCAGACAGGGATATTTTCATCGGCGATGAATTCAGCTTTCTGTACGACCGCGACACGCTTCCGGACCTGATCATGCTGGTTCCCACCGAGAAGAATCAGGAACCGATCCTGCTGTGGGAACAGGACAGCGGCGCAACGAAGACGGCTATCCCCGAGGAGCTGGTGGGCGAATGGCGCGGCAAGGGCAAGCCCAAAAACGGCGGAACATCCATTGACCTGAGCATCACCGTCAAGGCGGACGGCACCGGCGAATACACCTTCGATCAGGGCGATTACCATGAAAGCTATCCCTTCACCATCACCAACGACGACAGCCGCTTCTCCGTGGACATCCCCGCCACCAGCCAGCTGGGCAGCGTGAACGGCTCCTGGTCCTTGGAAGAAGGCGTCCTGAAGCTGGACATCACCTCTACATTCACCCGCGGAGGCAGCTATTCCTACACTGCCGAATGTAAAAAGGCCGACGGGACGGAAGAGGCCGATACAGCTGATCCCGGCGCAAAGCCTGCTGACGGGGAAGCGCCCGCCTGGGCTGGCCGCGGCTGGCGGCTGAGGACGCTGCACTTCAAAACGCTCAGCGAGGACAGCCCCTTCTCCATCGACGCGGGGATGAGCCTGAACGGCCCTACCGCATACGGTTCCCGGCTGCATTTCGACGCCAGCGCCGCCATGGCCTCGGACATCAATTTGAACGGCCTGATCGAAGCCGTGCCCCAGCTGCCCTTCTCTGTGCCGGAGCTGAATCTGACGCAATACGACAGCTTCGCCCTGCAGGGAGACTCGCTGCGCCTGACACCCGGGGATCTCCTGCTGACACTGGCCTACGACGCCGCGCAGGATAGCCTGTCTTTGACCTGTGTCCCCCATGTAAAGGTGCAAAGTCGGACCCTGGACAACGGCATGGTCACCAAGGTCGGCGAGACGGATATTGAAATCATCCTGGGTTTCGTGCCGGAGATCAGCGAATAATCTTCTATTATGTCTAACGAGGTGACGAGCGCGGCGATGGAAGCCGGACAGCTCACGGGAGCGGGCGACAAGCTGATGTTTATGGCGTAGCTGCATCGAACTGCAAGGAGGAAAACAATCATGAAAAAGCTATTTGCCCCGGTACTTGCCCTGATTCTGATACTTGCTCTGTATGCGCCTGCCCTGGCCAAAGGCACGGCGCAGACCGGGCTTGCCGCCTACGGCTACTGCGATGACGTCGAGAGCCTGCTGGAAACCGCTGACCAGGCGCTGGCAGACGGCATGGATCCGAAGGCGGTCGGAGAAGAGATGTATTCGCTGGCGGAGGCGAACGGCCTGACCGACGCCTTCAATTGGTATATAGAAAACATCGCCGCCTGCGATACGGATGAATACCGGCGCTTTCAGAACAGCTTTCCCCATTTCGATCAGATGCTGCCCGACCATATAAGCGACCGGACCAGCGATATATTGGTCTACAGTACAACTGAGGTGTCAGACGCGATGAAGGCGCTGCTCGCCGATCCCGGCGCGCAGTTCTGCCATGAACCGGTCTACTGGTCGGAATCGGATTTCGCCGATTTCTATGGCGTTTCATACGCGAAGTTCAAGCCGTCCCGTCCCCGCGCGGGATATGTCTGCGTGATTGTAGAGGACAGCGCGCAGTCCGCTCCGAAAACCAGCTGGAAAGAGGATGAGGAAGGCGATTTTTATAACGCGCTTACCCAGCATGTCGACGAGCTGCTTTGGGAGCTGGAAGATGACGCCCCGATCCTCACCGGCAACCCGAACCTGGCCTCCTCCTTTCTGGTCTTCGATCTGCAATACCCCTTCCGCGGCTATTACGGCAGCGAGCAGCCATATGTCAAGGGCTATAACTGCACGGTTTCGCTGACGCTGACAAACGCGAAATCCCGCTCCGCCATTGCCTCGATCACCCGCACGAACAGGCTGGGAAACACCATTTACAGCTGGGACGACTGGATTGCCAAAGCGGATATTCCGGAGCTTTACGAAGGCGGGGATTACGCGGGCTTTACAGAGAAAATCCGCGCGGCGCTGATCAAAGAGCGCGCCAAGGCCGTCTCGGCGAGGAAGATCACAAACCTGAACGCGGGCAGCGTGCTGAATGGCATTCTGGCGGAGCAGGCGGATAAGACCAAGAACGCCTGGCAGGCGGCCATTTACAACGCGGGTGCGAAAGACGCGAAACTTGAGGACGGAGCGCTGACCTTCCGTCTTCGCGGCTATGACCCGCTGCTGTCCGAACTGGGCAAGTACGCCAGCGCGGAAGACAAAACCGCATGGCTGATGTCCGCCCTGACCAACGCGGCCGCCTATCGTCTTAAGCTCAGCGTGCCCGTTCAGGACGGGGGAGTGACGACAAAGGGATTGAACGCACTGAAGCAGGCTGTCGAAAAGGCGGCTTCCGCCGCGCAGAAAGCCTTTGGCGGCAAGGAGCTTTCCGCCGCCCTGACCGCGTATCTCTTCCCTTCCCCAATCGACGGAAAGCTGACGGACGCATCCGACCTGCTCAAGCCAACAGAGGTCTTTTCCAACTGGATGAGCGCGATAGGGCTGTACACCGATACCCCTGAAAACGCGCTTTCCTCTTTGTGTTACGCACAGAAGAGCCAGACGCTGAGCGTAAAGGGCGGACCGAACGCGCTGGCCATGAGCTGCGTAGGCGTCGATCCCGCCTCGCTGTTGCAGCTTGCGTACACCGCTGTGCTGGACGCTCAGGCGTACATCCCCAAAGAAGAACGCTTCGATACCCATGACGCGCTTCTGGACGCGCTGAAGCAGGGCATCGCCGACAAGGCCGTGGCTGCGAAGAAAAAAGCCAGCTACAAATTCACCGTCACCTTCAGCGCCGACGATCTGCTGGCCGGAAGACTGCCTGCGGACTATGCCGAGTACCTGAGCGCTTTCGCCTATGAGGAAGCCGCGGAAGGGCTGGAAACGACCGTCGACCAGCTGCTGGACATCGCCGCCATTCCAATGCCGAAGACCGGCAGGCTGTCCGGTTCCAAATCCGGCACGCAGGTGACCTTCCTGCTCGCCAAGGACAGCAAAGCCACCTACATCCAGATGCGCAGCGCCGAAAACAATGCGCTGGCAGTCACCTGCTTTGTTGAGGCGGGCAAGCGCGCCACCGTCAGGGTTCCCAGCGGCGAGTACACCATCGTGTGGGGTTCCGGGCCGTACTGGTACGGCGAGGAACTGCTGTTCGGCGACCTGGGCGCATACAGCAAGAGCGATCCCACCAGGATCAAGGGTACAAATTACCAGCATACTATCACGCTGGAAAGCTCGGAAGAAGGCGACGTGAACTTCCACGACGCGGATCTGTCGGATTTCCGGTAAAAGACCTTTGCCGCGAAGCTGGAATGACAGAATATCTCTTTGCTTCTGATGCTGCTTTGCTTTAATGTCAGGATAGAATCGATGCGCCCGCATTTCGGATGAATGGGGGAAGATAAGGAGCTTTTTCAAATGAAGAAAAAACACAGCTGGCTGGTGATGGCCGCAGCGCTGCTGGTGGCGGCGGTCACGGTATCCGTCCTTGTTCTAACCAGAGGCAAATCTCAGGCGTACACGTCTGAGGAACGCTCTCTGGAGGATTTCCTGTCCATGGTGCCCGCGGAAGCCTTCCAATGGGACAATTTAAGTTTCGCCGATTATCAGGGCATTCGAAGTCCGACCGAAATCACGGCAGGCTTTTATCACCTGACAAGCTACTACTTTAATAATGAAAAAATCAGCGCGTCCATGGGCTTTTCGCCGGAAGATGTGGGCCAGAGCATGGCCATTGGCACAGTGCCGTTCGACCAGGCTTGGCTGAAGGGAAAGTTTGCGACGGAACGCGTGGAGGAGGCCCTAAAAAAGCAGGGCTATCTGCCGATCATGCCTGAACAGGAGGGCTTGCCCCTGTGGGGGCTGGAGGGCAATTTCAGCGCGGGGCTTCAGATCGACACAGAAAAAAGAGATATGTTCTTTCTATTCGGGGGCCAAACGGGGCAGCGCTGGCCTGTCGCCTTCGATGAAGGCGTTATGGTGTCCAGCCGGGATGAGCAGGCGCTGCGCGTCAGCGCGGCCGGAAAAGGGCCGATGCTCTCCGAGGATCCCCGGATGCAAACGCTGCTGAAAGCCTTGGCGCAGCAGCCAGTGAAGCAGCTGATCGTCACGCAGGCGGTCAAGGTGATGCCGCTGTTAGCAGAGCCCCTGCACCTGATAGCGATTGCGCAGACAGAGGAGCGGGGAAAGACCGTTGTCCTGTTGGGGCTGGAATACGCTGACCTTTCCGCGGCGCAGACCGCAGAAAAACGGCTGAACCGCAGCCTGCCCAACGCGGTGCTGAAAATCAATCACAGACCGCTGACTGAACAGCTAAATGAACACGGCGGCAAGCGAATGGCGCTGCGCACGGTGGAAGGACAGGAGGGGAAATGCTGGCTGGTGATCCCTTTCCAGTTTACTGAATCCGGCAACACCAACCCGCTTCAATATGGGGCTCCCTTCAGGCTGTTTGCGCAAATGATGAGTCGGCTGGACATGGACTGGCTGATGGAATGAGCGGGATTCCCGGCTGATCGGCACGGCGGGGCGATCAAAGACCCGGCGTGACGATGCAATAAAGACCGGAATCAAGATGGAAACAGACGCTGCGGCGCTCTTCCCGATGCGGTCCTCTCCGCGCAGGACGCGCGCAGCACCATCTCAGGCATCAGCGTGCGCCCGCAGCCGGGGGCGGCGTGGGGGCTGTCCATCAGGCGCAGCAGTTCCAGGGTGGCCCTGGTGCCAAGCTCGGTCACAGGGTTGATGACGGTGGACAGCGGGGGCGTATAATAGGCGGACATCACAATGTTGTCAAAGCCCATCACGCTGAGATCCTCCGGTACCTTGATGCCGCGCTCGGCCAGGGCGCGGATGCAACCCCAGGCCGTCTCGTCGTTGGCGCAGAAGAAGGCGTCAGGCAGGGTCAGGCCGCCGTCCAGAAAGCCCCGCACCGCGCGGTAGGCGATCTCATACTCAAAAAATCCCTGAAGGACATAGGCCGTTTCAAGCGGAAGCGCGCGGGCCCTGAGGCTGTCGCGGTAGGCGCGGTAACGGTCCTGGCCGTCGCGGTTGTCCAGGCCGCGGATAAAGCCGATGCGCCGGTGCCCCAGGCCCAGCAGGTAGTCCATGGCCTGCTTGGCGCCGCGGTAATTGTCGATGATGACGCTGGAGATCAGGGGGCCGACAAGCTCGCGGTCGATGAAGACCAGGGGCAGGCCGCGCAGGCGCAGCCGCTCGACCCAGGGGCCGTCCAGGGCCTCGTCCATGATGATGGCGCCCGCGACGCCGGAGGAAGCGATGACCGCATAGACCTCCTCCCCCGTGCTGTTGTTGCCGACGTGGATGCTCATCTGCACGCCCGCGCGTATGCACTCCCTGTGGATGGCCTGGGCCAGCAGGGTGTAGTACTCGCCCTGGATGCTGGACACGAACAGCCCAATCGTGTTGCACCGCCTGGTTTTCAGCATCCTGGCGTTCACATTGGGGATGTAATTGAGCAGGTGCACCGCGCGCAGCACCTTTTCGCGCGTGCGCGGGCTGACCTTGTTGACGCCGTTGACCACATTGGACACGGTGGAGATGGAGACGCCCGCCTCCCTGGCGACGTCATGGATGGTGACGATGTCGCCGCCTGCCTGCCCGTTCACAGCAACACCGCCTCAAGGGCCGCGATCCTGCCTTCCCGCATGGCCAGGGCCAGCTCGCCCCGCAGGCTGTCGCCCATCACCTCGATCTCCCGGCCGGACAGGTCGGTCAGACGCAGGCGCGTGACGCGGGCAGCCTCCTTGCCAAAGGTGGGCCGCCGGTTCCTGTTGACAAGCCGCACACGGCAGCGGGACAGCAGGGTGAAGGACAGACAGCCGTCCCGGTCAAAAAGCCAGTCCGGCAGGATGGGCGAGAGCCTGAAGACCAGTTCCCCCGCCTCCATGCTGAAAGGCCCGGGCCCTGCCATCAGGCGCAGCCAGATGCTGAGCATCTCGGTGGTGGAGCCGGTCAGCCGCGCCACGAAGCCGCGCCCGTGCAGCGCCGGGTCCGGGTTGCGGGAAGAGGCGATGAAGGAGACGTTTTCCAGGATGCTGCGCCCATAGACAGCCGGATCCAGGAAGGGGATGAGGGCCCCCCTGACGGCTGCGAAAAACTCCTCCGCCAGCCCCGCGCGCAGGAGACCGTAAAGGTATTTGTACTCCATGTGCAGGAAGACGCTCTCGCGCTCCAGCCAGCCGGGGGTGAAGGCGCGGATGCGCCCATATTCCAGGGACAGGTGATCCAGCGGCGCGCTGGTGCGGTACATCAGCAGCTTCCGGTCAAACAGCTCGCTGCCCCGCACCAGGCCGGCCATGCGGCGCAGCTTGTCCTCCTCCCCCGGGCGGGCGGCCGCCAGGTAGCGGGCCGGACCCTCCAGGAAGGGGGGAAGCGGCTCCTGCTGAAAGCCGGTTACGCTGACAAGCGGCAGGCCCTCCGGCGACAGGCGGGGACTGCCGTCGGCCTTTGTCTGCCGTTCATATTTTTCGGCGGCAAAGGTGAAGTAGGTGGGCATCAGGCCCTCGCCCAGGTCCAGGGCGCGCGTGATGCCCGCATCCACCGGGGCCAGGAAGGCACATAAAATCTCCCGGATGCGCGCGCAGGGAAGCGCTTCTTCCCGGCCGGAGAGCGCGAAGCGCGTCCTTTCGCGGAAGTCCTCGCGCAGGTCCGCCGCGGCCTGCCAGCGGCGAAAGGGCGTGTCCGCCTGAACCTCAGACAGTGACACAGCGAAGTCCGCCAGCTCTTCGGGGATTTTCAGGCTCCCCGCCTCCGGGCAAACCCGGATCATAAAGTCCAGAAGGCGGCGCAGTTCCAGGGTTTCGGGCATGCCGCTGCCAAAGAGGCCGGGCAGGCCGTTCATCGCGTCGCACCAGCCGGGGCGGCCGCCGTCCATCTCAATCCCGCAGCCGGCAGGATCCAGCAGCGCGGCCTTGTTTACCGCCAGGCACAGCAATTTTCCAAACAGGCAGGTGGATACCTCCCGCCCCTCACGGTCCTTCAGCCAATTGGTCTGGCCGGGTCTGAAGCCCGGGGACGCGTGTTTCTCCTCATCCCGCGCCAGCGCGCCATACTGTCGCACGCCCCTTGCGGTCAGCACCTGGGTCTGGCTCCGGGGGCGAATGTAATGGCCGGAATCGTAAAAGCGGTAGTCCTGCCGGCCAAACAGCAGCTCCTCCTGCCGGTCGGGGAAAACGCTCAAATAGGCGTCCACCAGGCCCAGGCAGTAGGTGAAGTGGTCGCTCCAGCAGCCCTCGCCAAAGCCGGCCTCGATGCGCTGACCGCAAAGGCCGACGAGGCCCGAAACCAGCTCCTGCAGATCGCCGCTGACGGCAAGGCCCCGGGACGCAAGCGCCCGGCAGAAGGAGCCGGGGGTGAAGGGCCTGGTCATCAGGCTCCTCAGCGTTTCCTCCGGCGCGTCCACCTGCGAACGCATCAGGCGCAGGGCCTCATCCATGCGCTCCCCGGGCAGGACGAAGCTGACCGGGCGGATCTCCAGCGGGTTGTAGCCGTCCATCTGAATGAGGGACAGGAAGGTATGGACGTCGGCGTCCCCCACCTCCGGCCGGAAAAGCACATCGTTCCGGCGGTTCTGGCAGACATCGCGGAAGTTGCCGTTGCCCTGGGAGTAGTATTCGCCCGCGGTGGTGAAGAAGTTGTAGTCGCGCTCCGGGTCGCCGTGCTTTCGGCTGTACAGGTGCATGGCCTTGCGCCCCTCGCCCTCGCCCAGGATCTCCGGGTAGCCGCCGCGCAGCAGGTTGTCCAGGTAGCACTGCTTGATGTACAGGTCAAAGGCCGGCTGCCCGCTCCTGCATTGAACGTCCTGCAGCATCTCCTCCAGCACCTGGGCCGCGCGCTGCTGTCGCTCTTCAAAATAGCCCGGGGAAGTGAAGGCGGGCAGGAGCGCGGCAAGCAGGCCCTCCCCCGGGGTATGCCCGGTCAGGCTGGTAAAGCTCAAATTCCCGCCCGGGGCCAGGGTCGCTTTCAGCGGGGTGAAGGCGCAGGCGTACTTGTTGACCGCGACCTGGTCATTCAGGGGCAGGGATGACAGGCCGCCCGCCATGAAGTTCCGGGGCAAAAGCAGGGCCTGATCAAAGCCAAAGACAACGTCCGGGTCAAACACCACCTCCTGCAGCGCGCCGTCCATGACGGCCAGGTAGAAGTTCGCGCCGGTGACCTCCGCCACCCGGGCTTCATCCGCAGTGCCGGAGCGCATGCGGTACAGCGCAGCGCGATCCCGCACGAAGGAGACCTCGGCCCAGCTGCGCATGAGGTTGGACAGCTCCTTGAACTGGCCCAGCTGCAGGCCAAAGGGCAGCACCCGGGGCAGGCCGTCCAGCAGCTCGACCTGAAGCGTCTTTTCCGCGCGGTTGGTCAAAGTTACCCTTCTGACCAGCGCGCCCAGCGGCGCCTCCGGCAGCAGGAAGTAGGTGACCTCAAAGCTGTACAGGCTGCCCGTTTCGCGGATGGTCTGGGAACTGAAAGAGATCTCCAGCGTCCGCTCCGCCTTTTGAAGCGGGCTAAAGGGCTCCAGGCAGTCCCCGTTCAGGCGCAGGAAAGTGCGAAAGCCGTTGACCGGCGCGCGCTCATAGGCGAGGTTGGCGGGCTGGAACTCCAGGATGGCGTTGCCCTTGTGGTGCACGCCCAGGCTGGAAATGCACTGGCCGCGGTTGACGGTGTAGGCCCACAGGGGAATGCCCAGCCGGCCCGCGATGCCGGGCAGGAAGCTGGTAAACGCCGGCGCGCGGTCAAAGCCGCGGATCACAAAGCGATCGCCAGCGAGCTCGTAGGCGGGGGCAAAGCTGCCTTTCTGATGATTCAACTTACTCTCCCTTCACCAAGGCCGCGATCTCGGGGCTTTGGTAGACGCGCACATAGTCCACCAGCATCCGCTGGGGAAGCACGTTCTCATCAATCCCGCGCGCGCCGCCCCAGTTTCCGCCAAAGGCGATGTTCAGCAGCAGGTGGTGGCGCCGGTCAAAGGGCCATTCCCTGAAGGTGGGCTGCGCCGCATAGCGGCCCGGTTCATAGGTGAAGTAGACCTCGCCGTCCACCGCGATCAGCAGCTTGTCCGGAAGCCAGGTGAGGATGTAGGTATGGAACTCCTCGCTGATGTCGGAAAGCCGCGTCCTGGCGGACTTCTGGGTACCCATCACGTGGTTGAAGGCCTTGGTGTGCACCGAGGAATGGCTTATGCCCTGGTCATAGCCCACATGCTCCATGATGTCGATCTCGCCCGAGGCGGGCCAGACGCCATAGACCCGGTCCGTCGGCAGCATCCAGATCGCCGGCCAGGTGCCAAGCCCCCGGGGCATCTTCGCGCGAATCTCAAAGCGGCCGTAGAGCCAGTCGCCCTTGCCGCGCGTCACCAGGCGCGCGGAGGTGTAGGCGCGGTTGCCGCGCTGCTCCTTGCGGGCCTCAATGATCAGACAGCCGTCCTCTGCCCAGGCGTTGCCCTCCCCGGTGTAGAACTGCAGCTCGTTGTTGCCCCAGCCGCTGCCGCCCAGGTCGTAGCCCCAGCGCTCAGGGTCCGGCGCGCCGGGGATGTCAAACTCATCCGCCCAGACCAGCTCATAGGTCAGCTTGGCCTCGTCATAGGCAAAGCCTGTGGCCTTGACCTCATCCCGCGCAGGGGGCGAAACGCTGCCCGGCTGCACGTAAGCGCCGGACACCTCCTTGCCCACCCTTAATTTCCCCATGTCAAAGCCGGAAGCGTCCATTGTTTGTTCCTCCTTTGTTGCCGTTTGCGGCGCAAATACGATCGCCAGGCTGACCAGCAGCGCCGCAAGGCTTACGATCAGTTGTTTGATCATCATGTCGGTCCTTTCGGGCTTTATTCACCGGTGATGCCGGTGTTCTCAATGCCCTGGATGAACTGGCGCTGCACCAGGAGGTACAGCCCGATCAGGGGCAGGATGGAAATGAAGGTGGCGGCCATCTTATAGGCCTCGTTGATGCGGAAGGCGCTGCCGGAAGAGGAGACCAGGCTTTCGAACTGCTGGTCAAACAGGGCCAGCTTCCCGGGCAACAGCTGGATGGTGCCGGCCACCAGGGTGCCGGTGACATAGGTCTCGTTCCAGTTCCAGACAAAGGAGAACAGAAAGACCACCAGGACGGTCACGCGGCTCAGGCGCACCACCACGTGGTAGAACACCTGCAGGGGACCCGCGCCGTCGATCATCGCCGCCTCGTCCAAAACGCCGGGGATCATGTTGAAGAAGTTGTAGAAGATCAGGATCAGCACGGTCGAGTACACGCCCTGACCCAAAAGCGCCATGGCAACCTGGGGCAGCGCTGTGCCGATCATCTTGATCTTTGTCAGGTCCTGAAAAGTGATGAACATCATCAGCCGCGGCACCATCAGGACCGGCAGCGGCACGATAAAGACCATCAGGATCATCATGAACCAGAAGCGCTTGAAACGGAACTCAAAGCGGGACAGCGCGTAGCCGGTCAGCGCCGAGACCAGGGTCTGGCAGGCAGCGAGGAGGGAGGAGAACCAAAGGGAATTGACCAGGGAGGTTTCAAGGTTCAGCACGCGCGAGGCGACCTTCAGGTTGTCGGTTGAAAAGGTCCGGGGCAGCCACTGCACCGCCGGGTCAATGACGTCCAGCGCGCTCATGAAGGTCTTGGAAATGATGCGGAAAACGGGCTCCAGGTAGACAAAGCTGATGACGATCAGCACGGCGTAGATCACGGTTTTCCCGGCGATCCGGCCCCAGGCGGGCTTTCTTCTCATGGCAGGCTCACCTCCTTTGCCCGGGGCTGCCTGAAGATGAGAAACGCAAGGCCCATCAGCAGCAGCACCAGGAGGCTGTAGATCCAGGCATAGGTGGCCGCGAAGCCCAGCCCCTGGCTGGTGTTGGCGGTCGCGGTGCGGATTAAGTTATACACGCTGCTGATGTTGTAGGTGCTCAGCTGCGCGATGGTGAAGATGGTAGAGATGAGCGCGACAGGGCGAATCTGGGGCATGGTGATCTTCCAGAGCATCTGCCACTCGTTGGCGGAGTCGATGCGCGCCGCCTCGTACATGCTGGGGTTGATTTTTTGCAGCCCGTTGATGAACAGCACCACCGGGACCCCGGTGAACCAGAGGATGGTGGAAAGCTGCCGGAAGACGCCGGAGAGCAGGTTCGCAAAGGCCGGGGAATAGCTGCGCAGAATGCTCAGCAGAAAGAGGCTGTCAAAATCATCCGGCAAGGCCATTCCGTGGATCACGGTCTGCGAATCCAGGAGCTGCCACATGACGGGCCCCGACATGATGATGACCGGCAGGAAGTAAATGGTGCGGAAGAGGGCGCGTCCGCGCGTGATGTGGTTGAGCAGGTAGGCCACGATGAAGGAGACCACCACCACCATGAAGGTATAGGGGACGATCATCATCAGGAACTCGCCCAGCGCCGGGACAAACTCCGTATTGCGGAAGAAAGCGGTCACATAGTTGTCAAGGCCGACGGGCCGGATCTCATAGCCGCGGATGGTGGAGCTGACCTCCATGAAGCTCAGCGCGATGGTCGCCGCGAAGGGAAAGAGGGTGAACAGCAGGAAACCCGCAATCCATGGCGTCATAAAAAGGTAGCCGACGCGGTTCTGGCGCTTTCTCAGGCTAAAGCTGTGGCGTTTCTTCACGGCCTTGGCGCCTCCTTCACGCACAGGGCGCTTTGCGGGCCCACTGTCTGCCCCTCAAAGCTGAGGGCGGAAGGGGTGTAGTTGACCAGGATAAGCGCCTTCTGCCCGTCCTTTTCGTAGCGGTTCACGACCAGCCCGGCCTGCGGCACAAAGCGGGAAACCCACTTATAGCCGCCGACCCCGCGCAGGACAGCGTTGACCTGGCCGTAGATCTCGGGAATCAGCTGCCGGTACTGCTCATACTGGGTGGAGTACAGATCGCCCGAGAGCGTGTCCGCGAGCAGGTGGGAGGGGCCATAAGACAGGATGAAGGCAGGGTAGAGGTGGTAATCAATCATCCGCAGCACATCCTCCCTGGTATAGAAGGAAAAGTTGCAGTAAGGGCCATAGACCTCCATGCTGCCGCATAACACCATCTGCAGGAAGGGGACCTCGTCCGTCTCAAACACGTGCCGGGAGCCGCCCACCGGCGCGTTCAGGAAGCGGTGCACAGTTTGCCAGAGGTAGAGGTTGGGCGCTACCAGGTCCAGCTCAAGCTGCTGTCCGGCTTGGGAAAGCGCGTCCTGGACTGCCCGGATGCCGTCCGGCAGGGTCAGGCTGACGCCGTTTCGGTCATAGCTGGAAGTCAGGGTGCCGGTGATGCCGGAGACCGTCAGCGCGGTGGAAAAGGGCGCGGCGCGGCGCGCGATCTCGCGCACCCAGGAGGCCGCAACGTCCGGCCTGGCGTAGCTGAACTCGCTGATGGGCGCGCTGGGGAAGACCCAGGACTTGTCATGGAGCAGGTACCAGGTGTTGATGTGCTTGGCCGCGACGTTCGTGTAGGAGGTCATGCGGCTGTTGAGCAGCGTGTACTCCCGCGCAAGGCTGAGCGTGGCGCCCTGGGCGGCCTGCTCCCGGAAAAGCCTTGCGATCTCCCCCTCGCTGCCGATGGCCCGGTGAAAGCGGAAGGAGTCCGGCCGCGCCAGCGTCTCGGCGCCGGCCTGCCAGCCGGTGAGGGAGCCGGTGATGTTGGACACGCCGCTGTCCCGCACCTGCTGCAGGATCTCGCCGACCTGCCGGGCATTGGTGACCACCACCTGCTCGTGGCCCAGGATGCTCTTTTTCATGTCGGAGAGGATGAAGTCCAGCCGGACCGGGATATCAGGGGAGGCGGGCTGCGCCTCCCGCAGGACGCCTTCTTCGATCAGGTGCCTGCGGTAGGCCTGCGCCATGCCGGTATAGTCGGCTGCGGGGCTGCCGTCCGACCCGTCCCCGTGCAGGAAGAGGTAGACCATGCGCACATCGTACCGGAAAGCCTCGTCCGTCATGGTGAAGTAGCCGCTGCCCTTGCGGTTGTAGACCTTGTAATACTCCACGTTGTACTCAAAGCGCGGGTAACAGAAGTTGTACTTGAGGCGCAGGTTCTCTTCGGGCCGCATCACCACGCTCATGTACTCCGCGCCCTCTTCGGCATAGGCGACAAAGGCCGCCTGGCGGTCGCCATGGGCGATGCCAAAGACCGGCATCAGGGGGTTCCTCAGCGGCACGGCGTCCGAGGCCGCGCTGGCGTAGTAGGTCCTGATCGCGGGGTCCTGGCCATACACGTCCCCCACATACTCCACAAAGGGGACCTGGTTATCCTGAAAGCGGATCAGGGCGCCGCTGCCATCGGGCACCATCGCGTAGCCTGGCGGCGCGTACTTGGGCCGCGGCTCGCCATAGTCCCCCGTATCCGGGTCAAAATAGGCCGCCTCGCCGCCGCTCGCCCCCAGGAAGGGGGTGATCCAGATGGCGGTCAGCTTGCTCTTTCCCGGCCCCGAAATACCGTCCGCCTTAATGTCATAGCGCAGGCCCTTTTTGAGGCAGGCGACCTCAACCTCAACCCGCAGCTGCAGCTCCAGAAAATCCACCGACAGCAGGAAGCGCCCCGGCTCGCCCGGAATAGCCGAAAGCAGGCTGTCCACACCCTTTTCCGCGGCGCTGCCGGCATAGAAGGTTTTGCCGTCGCGGTACTCGGCGGTGATCAGGGAGTTGGCAACGCCGATATAGGTGCTGTTCATGCTCTTTTCCAGGGGCTCGGCCAGGCGCAGCTTTTCCTCCGCGCTCTCCGCCTCCTTGACGCGCGACTGCACCTGCTTGGGGAAGCCGATGTCGGCCCCGGTCTTCCAGACATAGCCGTTGGCCTTATCCAGCACTGCGATGATGTCCCTGTCCTCCCGCCAATAATATTCGGCGTCAGAGGTTTCATACAGGAGGGTGTATGCGCTCAAATCCTGCTCCGTGATATGCACCTGAGGCGGGGCAGGCTTGGTATGCCGGACGGTGGGCACAAAGGCCTCCTCCCGGGCCGCGGCCGCAGGCAGGCAGCACAGCGCGCAGAGCAGCAGGGTCAGGATGCGCTTAGCTGCCGTATACATTGCGCATGACCTCCTCATATACGGTCCTCAGGAACTCGGCCAGCTTCTCCCCCATGACCATGACAATCAGCGCCATGATGAAGAAGATCATCATGAAAACCACCGTCAGGACAAGGCAGCGGATGGTTTCCTTCACGGTATAGTCGTGCACGTGCATCAGCGCCAGGAAGAGCGTGACCAGCGTCCATACGGCGCCGGACAAAAGAATAATGGACAGCAGGAAGGATTCGCCGTAGGTGAGGGCGTAGCTGAGCAGCACAACCATGCAAAAAGCCAGCATCAGGGGGGCCAGGGAATAGGCGGGGATCATGTAGCACTGCGCAAGGTCCCCGTCGCCGTCATTGATGGAGGTGACCAGGTAATTGCACAGGATGAACAGCCCGATCATCAGGAAATAGCCCGCGACCAGCGCCTTGATGTCCATGTCCTCCACCTGCACAAACTGGTAGATGAAGCCCTTTTTCGTCTGGAAGGCCATGAAGATGACAAAGTAGACGGCGTACAGGATGCTGGCGCCCAGGACGCTGCCCCGGCGCTTGCGGCGCACCTCGTAGAAGCGGTCCACCGGATGCCGCGGCGCTTCCAGCGCCAGGGACAGGTCGCAAATCAGCGGAACCTTTCGCAGCCGGGCCGCGATCCTCGCGCCAGGCGGCATTGCGCCCCGCTTTTTGCGCAGCCGCCCAAGCCCCCGGCGGGCCGCGGCCAGCGCGGCCAGCCCCGCCGCAGCCCAGGGCAGCCATCTTTGAATATGGGCGTTGCGCACCTCCCAGAAGGCCTCCGAATAGAAGGGGCGGTTGCCGGCCACGCGGAAATGCTCCATGGCCTTCCCGTAGTCCTCATGGTGGAAATAGGCCTTGGCAATCCCGTTGTGGGCCAGGACGGACATCTGGTTGAGGCGCAGGACCTCCTGCCAGGCGCTGAGCGACTCCTGGTAGCGGCCCTTCTCATACAGCCCCAGGGCGCTGTACACGGTCCGGGCATAGTCGGTGGGCATGAAGGACTGCAGGTAGCCCTTGTCCATGTCCAGTGTCCAGATCTGCCCCCTGTGATCCACCGCCAGGGCGGGCAGGCGGGAATAGAGGCCTGCGACATCCAGGTTCACGACCGAGGAGCCAAAGTAGAAGATCAATTCCCCCATAGCGGAGTACACCTGCAGGTAGCCGGTCTGATCGCAGGTATAAATCAGCCCCTGCGCGTCCACCCACACATCGCTGAGCGCCTCCGGGCCGATGACCGGGCTGGTGAACATGTTGCCGCCATCGGTCCGGTGCTTTTTCACGGGGTTAAAGCCGGTGGACATGGTGGTGGTGTAGACGATGCCGGCCCGGTCCACAAAAACATTGGAAAAGGTGGTGGGCACGGTCTCGACCAGCTTGCTGAGCTGCTCACGGTTAAACAGCAGCCGCTGGATTGCCTGGGTCAGGGTGAGCCGCGTCCGGTTGACCGTGAAATATCCCAAAAACTCGCCGCTGCCGGCCAGCTGGATCACGCCGTGGTAGACGCCTTCGCCCACGATGTAGAGGTTGCCCGCGGCGTCGCTTGCCACCTTCATCGGCTCGTAGCGGATGTCATTGAAGGCGGGCGAATCCGGCTTCTCATAGGCGCGAACCAGCGCGCCCTCCCCGTCAAAGAGGAACACCCTGCGGGCCGCCGGGTCCGCGACATAAAGCCTGCCCGCTTCCGTCACAAAGATGCCGGTGGGCGCGGAAAACTCCTGATGTCGGATCTCCCTTTTGACTTCGCCGGTTTCGGGATCGTAGATGATGACGCGCTTGTTTCCGCTGTCGGCGATGTACAGGCTGCCGTCCGCCGCGAAAAACAGGTCGGAAGGCTTCGCGAGGCCCAGCGTGGTGATGGTCTTGTCGGGCAGGTAGGCGTCCTGGGTGCGCACATGGCGGCCCTTCTCGTTCAAGGTGTAGGTGAAGCTGGTGGCCTTGTCCGCGCGCGCGGGGCACGCGCCCGCAAGCAGCGCCAGGACCAGCAGGATGCCCGCTGTCAGCCGTCTCATCGCGCCACCTACTTGATGCCCGAATGGCTCATGGTATTCATCACCTTGGACTGCATGATGATGAAAATGAGCAGGTTGGGCAGGAAAAGAATCAGGGAGGCCGCCGCCGTCATGCCGGCCGCGGAGACCGCGTTGTTGGTCGAGATGGCGTTCAGGTAAAACGCCAGGGTGCGCAGGCTGTCGTCGGTGATGAAGTTGTTGGAGGCCTCCACCGTTCCCCAGACCTGCTGGAAGCTCAGCACCGCGGCGGTCGCAAGCGCCGGGCGGGTCAGCGGGATGATGATCCGGCGGATGATGGCCAGGTCCCCCGCGCCGTCAATCACCGCGGCCTCAATCAGCGCGTCCGGGATCTGGTCCGTGAACTGCTTGATCAGAAACAGCACCACGGGCATGGCGACCAGCGGCAGGACATGGGCCCAGATGGTGTTGAGCATACCGGAGTTGACAATGATGATGTAGCGCGGCACCGCCACGGCCGTCGGCACGAACATCAGCGCCAGCTGGTTGATGGAAAAGAGCTTCTCCCTGAGCCTGAAGCGCTTCTTGGAGAGGACATAGGCGCTTGAAACCGAGATCAGAAGGTTCATCAAAACGGTCAGCGCCGTGACGACGACAGAGTTGAACAGGTAGCGAGACATCGGCACCCCGGTGGTGGAGGACATCTGAAACAGCGCCCTGAAATTGTCCAGGGTGAAGCGGCTGGCCAAGATGCGCGGCGGGAAGGCGTGCAATTCGCCCAGGGACATGAAGGCGCGGTTCACGATCATGATGACCGGGATCACCATGAAGGCGGCCAATGGCAGGAGCAGCAGGTAAAACTTGATCTGCCCGGCCGAAAAATGCTTCGGGTTGATGCGGGAGCCGGAGTAGGCGCTGCGCCGGGGCTTCCTGACAGGACGTCTCATGCCGCAGCCTCCTCCTTCTCGCCAAAGAAGCGGTAGGCCAGGCGGTTGAACAGATAGACCACCAGCAGCAGAATCACCGACAGCGCCGCCGCATAGCCCATCTCATAGCGGATGAAGCCATAGTCGTCGATGTGGTTGGTGATCAGCTGCCCCGCGTACTCGGGCGTCGGGTTGGCGCCGGCCAGGGTCACGCCGATCCAGCCCATGTTGAAGGCATTGACGATGGCCATCACCGCGCCAAAGAGCATCTGGGGCTTCATGGAGGGGATGGTGATGTAGATGATCTCCTGAAAGCGGTTGCGCAGCCCATCCACATAGGCCGCCTCGTACAGCTCCTCGTTGACGTTGAGGATGCCGGAGATCATGGCCAGAAAGCCGATGCCCATCGCGGACCAGAGGGAGACGATGATCATGATCAGCATGAAATAGTCGCGCGTCAGCAGGAACTGGATCGGCTGGTCGGTCAGCCCCAGTTCCAGGAGGAGATAGTTGACAAAGCCTGACTGGTCGCCGGAAAAGATCGCGCGCCAGACCACGCCGATAAACACGCTGCCCAGCATCGAGGGCGTGTAGATGCACAGCGCCAGGATGGTGCGCGGCAGGCGCTGCAGCTGGGTCAGCATCCAGGCCACCAGGAAGGACAGCGCGTAGCCGCCCGGCCCAACCACAAGCGCGTACAGGAAGGTATTGGGCAGGACGTTTTTCATGAAAACCGTGTCCTGCGTAAAGACGGTGATATAGTTCAAAAAGCCTGTAAATACCGGGCGGTTGATGACATCAAAGAAGGTAAAGGACAGCAGCGCCGCCACGACCACCGGCACCAGGATGAACATGGTAAAGGGCAGCGCGTAGGGCAGCAGCAAGAGGCCCGACATCAGCCTGTCGCGCCTGGCCCTGGCGCTCACGCGGTAGCGCGGCGGCGTCCGCTTCTCCGTCATGGTTCCTCCTGCAGGTAGGGCGCCATCTGCTGCCGCACCCAGTCGATATCGCGGATCACATAGGGGCGGACCATCTCGCCCGCCTGGTTGTAAAAGCCAAGCTCCGCCATCTTCTTGCGGATCTCGCGGTTGATCAGCACCGCCTTTTCGTCCACCGCCACCTGGGCCGAGACCCCGCGCGTCACCATCGCGTTCCAGATGTCGGACAGGGAGCGCTCCAGCAGGTACTGGCCCGGGGTGCGCGGCACGTCGCGCAGCCAGACAGTGCTGTCCAGAATGACGTTCAGGTCCGCCCGCGCGATGGGCGCATCCGACAGCGCCTCAAGGTTGGAAGGCAGCCACAGGAAGGCGCTGCCATAGGTGGACTTCAGCAGGAAGCTGTAGGTCGCCTGCGTCTCCCGCGACAGCCACCACTTGAGGAAGGCCCAGGCTTCGTCCGGTTTCCCGGTATCCCGAAATACGATCCCGCCCTGGCCGTTGGCGACAAACCAGCGCGACACGCTGCCGTCCGCCCGGGGCGTCCCGGGGTAGGGGGCCAGCGCCCAGCGCCCCTGCAATTCCGGCGCGCCGTTCAGCAGGAGGATGTAGGTGGCGGCGTCAATGATGCCGACCGGCTGCACCGCATAACGGAAGGAGTCAAAAAAGCTGGTGACCTGCTTGGACAGGGAATAGGCGATAAACAGGTTGCCCAGCGCCTGGATGCCGCTGATGGCCTCCGGCTGATCGATCGCGGTGCGCAGGCCGTCCTGCGTATACAGGGCGCCGCCGTGCTGGTAGATCAGGGGCGTTGTCTGATAGAACCACTTATAGCCCACGCCCTGGGAGATGTTGTGAAAGAAGTTCATCCCGTGCCGCTGGAGCTCCGGCAGCAGGGCAATAACCTCCTCCCAGGTATCAGGCGGCGCCAGGCCAAAGCGGTCAAAGATGTCCTTGCGATAGACCAGGCAGGCAAAATCCAGCGTTTCGGGCACCGCATAGACGCCCTCGTTGAACAGATAGGGCACAAAGGCGCCGGCGGGCATCCGGGAAGCGACCTGCCAGAAATCCGGGAACTGCGTCAGGTCCAGCAGCGCGCCGCGGGAGGCCAGGTCAAAGGGCATATAGGAAGCAAGGCCCAAAGCAAGATCCGGGGTCGTGCCCGCGGCGGCGGCCAGGGTCAGCCGGCCGGCGTCCGTCATCGCGGACAGCTTGACCTTGATGCCGGTCTTCTGCGTAAAGTCCGTATCGACCAGCTTTTGCAGCAGATCCACGTGGGAAAGCGCGCGGTTGACCCAGACGGTCAGCTCCTCCCCCTCGCCGGCCTTCTGGCGGTACTTATCCGTCGTGAAGGTGTGCAGCAGGGTGCTCAACCAGTTGCCAACCTTCTCCATCCCCCCGCCCTTCCGGGGCGCCTGCTGCCCTTCGCCCAAAAGGTAAAACATGTCCAGGCTCAGGGCGTTGGCCGCAAGCTGGCTTGAAAAGCGGCTCAGATAGACCAGCAGGGAATTGTCCGGCCCGGTCAGCTGCGCCGTATACAGGGCGATGTCATCCGGATAGCGCTGCATCTCCCTGATAAATCGGAGCATCTTGTCCACTTCGCCAAGGACCGCGCCGGAGGAGCCCGCGTGAAGGGCGGCCGTCTGACGCAGGTACAGCGCGAGGGTTTGGTAGGCGTCCAGGTAGTCCGCGATGCGGGGCAGGTAGCGGGTCATCTTCCAGGTGCGGTTGCTGTCACGCTGGGAACCGGCCAGCTGGGTGATGCGCAGGTAAAAATCCATCACATGGGCGGACATCAGCCGGGCATAGCGCAAAGCCCTGGCGACCGGCTCCATTTCCACCCGGACAGTGAGGGTATGCCTGCCCTCATCCAGGTAGAACAGATAGGGCCGGCCTGCAGGGCTGCCCAGGGTGTGCAGGTCGAAGCGGCCGCGGGTAGAGGCCAGGGGATAGTTCAGACACTCTTTGAACGGCGCCCGGCCGTCCAGCAGGAAGGACAGGAAGGTGTCGTACTCGGGCTTGTCGCTCCGGTAGTTCAGCGCGATCGCGTAGCGGCCCGCCGTGTCCACCTGCAGCTCGTAGGTGATTTCCATCCCCGCGCCCTGCACCTGGGCCATCTCCCCCGCCCCGCCCAGGGCCAGGGTGTTGATCAGCTTGCGCCCGGATTCATGGGGGGTGAGCCCCGGATCGTTCACGCTGCGGTATACGACGCGCAGGTCATTCTTTTCCAGGTAGCCGGTAGCGTTCACGGCGATCAGGCCCTGACCCGGAGGCGTGCCGGCCATTGCAGCCGCGTAGCCCTGGTAATCCGGCAAATCAGTCACCGGCGCGCGCGCCTCGATCCGCCCCAGCTCCAGCCCGTCGGGACCTGTGCTGGTAAACACCAGGGTGTTTTCACCTTCCCGGAGCGGGATCGCCAGGGGGTTTGCGGTGACGCGCTGCGCGCTGGTGACGCCTTGGCTGCGCCAGCGATCCAGGCGCTTCTGGCGCGGGGCGGATTCATCCCCGTAGCTGTCCCTTGGGAAGCCTTCCTCGCCGTCCGTCCAGTACAGGGGCAGGAGCAGGCTGTCCAATTCCTCATAAGGGCGCTGGCCGTTGACACGCAGGGACAGGCTGAAGTCCGACATGGTATCGCCCCGGGGCCGATAGTCCAGGAACAGCCAGTACCAGCCGGCGCGCTCCGCCATGATCCTGTAGGTGGCTTCCCCGCCGCTTTTCATTCGCAGCGTCTGGCCTTCTGCCCCGGGCCAGGCCAGGCTGCTCCCCGTTCCCGGGGGCTGGGGCGCGTCCAGAAGGTAGTCCAGGTAGGCGGTCTGTTCGCTGTTCAGTTCGCTTCGCAGCAGCTGGTAGGCCGCCATGGCCTGCTCCTCGGTCACAGCCTGCTCCGCGGCAGCGGCAAGGGGCTGTGCAAATGAACACAGCACGGAGAGGGCCACCGCCAGACACAGCAGGTTCTTCAGCATGGCCCCCTCCGTTCGTCAGCTATCGGTCAGGTTGCGGTTACTTCAGTTCCTCTTCGGTCAGGCCGTAGTACTTCATCAGGCCTTCCTTCAATTTGCCCTCGGCCTTCACAAAACGCGCGTTGATCGCCTCGTTCCAGTCGCCCAGCTTGGCCTTGACGGTGTCCAGCCAGTTGGCGTCCGTGGTGCCCACGCCCAGGACCTCGGCGTTGGTGGCGCTGAGCCACTCATGCAGGTTGTTGACGCGGGTGCCGTCCTCGATGATGTGGTAGAGGTAGGTCTTGTCGGAAATATCCCACATCTCGCCCTTCTCCCACAACTCCAGCACATACTGGAAGCCGGGCATCAGATCCTTGTCCAGGTAGCGGGCATGCTCCTTGGTGCTGCCCCAGACGGCCATCTGCTCGTCAAAGGCGGGGCCGGTGACCAGCGGCAGGGAGTCGTTCAGGGCGCTGCGCGGGGCGCCGTTGTCGGAGTAAATCATCTCCGCGCGGGCCTTCATGCCCTCGGTGGCTCCGCACCAGAAGGAACCAAAGGCATAGGCCAGTTTCAGCTTGTTGATCTCTTCCTCGCTCCAGGCGGGGTCGTTGTCGTCCATGGCGTAGTTGTGGATGGCCATCGGGTCAATCACGATGCCCATGGTGTTGCCGCGGAACTCCGTGGCCGGGCGCGGGTAGATGTCCCAGTCGCCGGATTCGACCGCGTTCACCTTCCAGGTGCCGTCCTCGTTCTTGCCGCCGGAGGCAGCGCCGATCATCCAGGGGTCGCCGTCCAGGGTCAGGATGTAGTTGCGGCAGAAGAAGCGGAAGCCCCACCACCAGCCGTCATCCATGATTTCCTGCGGCACATTGCCCAGGCCGAACTGCGCCCAGACGCTGCTCTTGGCCCACTCGGGCACATAGGCCAGGGTCTTTGCGACCTCGTCGCTGGTCAGGTCCACATAGTCGCCCTCGCCGTCATACTTGTTCAGGCGGTAGTTGATGGCGGTGGTGCCGGTGGCAATAAAGCTCAGCGGCGTATCCATCGCACCCCAGAAAGTCTTGTTGTCGGCGCTGTTCACAAAGGCCGTGTAGTCATCAATGGTCCAGTTGGGTTCAGGGACATCGATGTTGTTGTTCTCGGCAAGCTCCTTGTTGACATACACGCCCCAGGGCTGCAGGAACTGAGGCAGGCCGGCCTGGAAACCATAGTAGTTCATCAGGGCCATGATGGAGGGGTTGAAGGACTGGTACAGCGGGTCATCCTTAAAGGGGGTCAGGTCGGCCACCAGGCCCAGGCTGACGTCGCCGGCCAGGTCTGTCGAGGCATAGATGTCCGGGTGCTTGCCGTGCTGGGCCTTGAAGTTCTCCATCTCCTGGTACCAGGAGGTGCCGTTGCCGTGCGGGTCATCGGTCTTTGCCCAGAGGTTGACCTTGACCTTCGGATAGAGCTGCTTGAACTGCTTGGCGAGGGCATGGACAGCCGCCACGTTCTGGCTGGTCATGTCCTCCGGCGCCCATTCCTTGGCGCCGATGTCCTCATAGTAGGTGCTGTCGCCGGACCACACCATGATGTCGATGCTGCCTTCCGTGTTGGGGTCCAGGGTCTTGTAGAAAGGCTGCGCGTCCTGCGCCATGGCCGGCAGCATCGCCAGCGCAAGGCAAAGGATCAGGGTCAGAACCAGGGATTTGCGAATATGCTCCATTTGGGTGCCCTCCTGTTTTTGGTTTTTCTGATTTCACTCTATCACGTTTCCATGTCTGTTTCAACCAATAAAAACGTTTTTATATCCATCCTGTACCAAACCCGGAGCGGTTTGCGGACAGGACGGCGCGCCGCGAGCCTGTGAATGCGGTTTATTGTGCGCCATCCTTCCGGTCGTGTTGGTTCATCATCATGGATAATGGCCGGATAAGTTTTGAGGCGCAATCCAGAAATGATCATACTGTATAAGAAAGCGTTCGCTCTTCTCATCTTAAGGGATTAATCGTCTATTGCCCTTTTCCCAATTTCGAAATATTCCTGAACATCATCCATGATTTTCTGATTCTCATCAGAATATGTGTGAAAAATGATCCCCATATGGCCATCAGTCCCAGCATCAAACAGCCTGTGATCAACATGATGGGCGTCCAGTACTCTTTTAAAATAATACGTCATTTTTCTTAATGTGTCTTTTTTGTTTGTGAATAGAACAGTTTTGGGGAGAGTTTTTAATTTGCTGTGTTTCTCAAAGATCAAATATTGATATTTGTCCATCCTTTTATAACCCTTGGGGAAGACCATGTTTCTCATCCCCCGATATGCCAGAGCGTTTTTATAAAAATGCATCAATCCGCAATCAAGAATAATTCCGTGATATGTATACTTTCTATCCTCTATGTGAAAAGCTTCTCTCATTTTCTCATCAGTGCACAGCAGCGATTCCGCGATGGCCAATACTCCCCCTGCCGAATGGCCAGCAATATACATTTCATTGGTATCACCTTCATATTTTTCAGCATTTGAAACAATCCATCGCATTGCATTGGCGATATCCTCTATTTGATCGAATACATTGAATCGGGGATATGCCAGCCTGTAATTCACACAAAAAACCACGAAATCTCTCTGGGCAAGGCAATTTGCAAACAAAGCGTCCATTTCTTTGTAGCAGGAGATAAATCCACCGCCGTGTATATCAATGACAACGGGCTTGAATCTGTTGTCACTTTTATAATACACATCCAATGTGTGTTCAATTAAATGATCATTTACATACCTGATATCTTTCACTTTCAAAATATCATTATGCAGTGTAGAGGAATCAATCCTCTTCAAATCCCTCAAATAAGATTTTTCCCCAAGTTTCTTCATGAAAGCTTTGATCACAAGCCATCACCCCCTCGTAATTCACAGGTTACGCCGGCTTTTTAACCTCATCAACAATTATTTGAAAAAATCTTGTCAATTCCCATCTTTATTTAATCGGTTTTGACAGGAATTGCTTTGAACCCACCCCGTCCTCCGGCCGCAAAGCACTGGATGTGCTCCAGGAAGAGAAATACATCTACAGCATACCCGGATGAAGCAGCGGGCGGCCCAGGTCTATTTTGCTCCGGAAGCTTGTCGGCAATCAATGGGCATGCTTTGCGGCCCAGACACACCCTGATCCTATATCTCCCTTGAGGAAGATCAGCTCCATTCCAGCTTCAGCCATGGCATAGATGGACTCTTCATACTCTGCCATATCCAGCGCCTCGATGAGGGTAACTTTCCAGCCTTCCTCCTTGAGCATTTAGAATCCATCCCATATTTTCTGGTCGAAAACGGCTGCCATGCTTCCAGCGGAAATCAGACAGGTTTCCATTTTCTTTTCAAAAAGTATTGACAAACGCTTCCTCATTGATTTATTATCTGGATGAAGCTGAAACGATTCAGCAAGCGCGCTCATCACAATGGGGAATAGAAATGGATATGAAGAAACGCGTAAGCATCAAGGACGTGGCAAAAGCGGCTGGGGTTTCGGTCGCTACCACTTCCTATGCCCTCAACCATGTGAAGTCCTCACGCATCAGCGACAGCACCGCGAGCCATGTACGGGAAGTAGCCCGGCGAATGGGCTATGTGCCCAATCTCTCAGCCCGTACCATGATCAAGCGAAAATCACAGCTGATCGGCGTCATTATCCCGCAGACCGGGACAACCAATGAAATGGACTACCGCAACCCCTTCTACGCGGAAATCCTCAGCGGTATTGAGCGCGTTACGCGTGAGAACGGCTACCATATCATGGTATCCGGCACCGGCCCCAACCAGGATTATTCCAACATCGCCCAGATGCGCCAGCTGGACGCCGTCATCATCATCGGCACCTATCCCAGCAAATTCCTGGATGACATCAGGCAAACCGGCATCCCGGTCGTCCTGGTGGACGCCTATGTGGAAGACGATGCCTTTCACCAGGTGCGCACGAATGATCGCCAGGGCGGATACCTGGCCACTGAGCACCTGCTGGAACTGGGACACCGCAGCATCGCTTTTGTGTCTGACGCGGTCCGTTTTCCCGGTGTATTTGAGCAACGATACCTGGGGTACCGCGATGCCCTGAAGGCCTGGGGGCTGGTACCTGAAGACGCTTTGCGCTATGAATGCAATGTGTCCTACATTGACAGCCTGCGTCTGGCTGAGCGCATCGTCCGGGAGGGCTGCAAGGCGGACGCGTTTTTCGTTGCGGCAGATGTAATGGCGCTGGGGCTCATCCATGGTTTTATATCCAGTGGCGTCCATGTGCCGGAGGATTATTCTGTCATCGGTTTTGATGACATGATCCTGGCTTCCATGAGCATACCCCAAATCAGTACCGTGCGCCAGGACATTACGCGCAAGGGCGAGGTGGCTGCACAGGTAGCCATGGACGCAATTAAAAGCGATGAGAAACATTATATCTGCTTGCCGTTGACAGTGGTCCAGCGCGGCAGCACCGGCCCCAAATCTTCCCGAAAGGAGACAGTCCTGTGAAGATTGTTCACCATCCCGCCGGTACCCATCCTTATGTTGACACCGGTTATGACCGCATCCCCGTGCAGCCGATCGCCGGTGAAAACCTGTGTGTGCGGGCAGTGTTGGAGGACAGCGAGGGGCCCGTGGAAGCCTGGCTGCATCTTTTCCTGAACGGCGCTTTCTCCCGGGTTCCCGGGCAGATATCGCTGCGCCCGGATGATGACCGCGTCTTTTTGTCCTTCCGGGTGGAAGCGGCTGAAGACTGCGGAGAACTCAGATACTCCATCCGGGCGCAGGACAACAGAGGAAGCTGCCAGAGCAAGGAATACCATACAGAGTATTGCCAGCGCAAGCCCCTTGGCGCCGCCCGGGGCGTATATCGCCTGTCTGAAACCAGCATCCTTGTGGATTTTGAAACCGTTTTGCTGGCCCTGAGTCTGGATCAGGTGCTGTCCGTGAAATGGCTGTGCCCGGCAGGCATTGCCGTTGCGGAAGAAGCACGCGTATTGGAAGGTTCGGTCCTGCTGCGCAAGGGCGAAATGGAACTGCAGGTTCAAGACGCGCCTTTTATTTGGGTGCTGAAACGTTTAGGCAAGCAGGTTGCCAGCTGGGCCGCGGCCGATGTCAGCCTCCTGTTTGACCGGGATGGCCGGGTTCAGGGCATCACTTCCGCGCCCTGTCTGGCCGGCGAACGCTTTTATGGTCTGGGGGAGCGTTTTGACGGCGTGCAGCGTCAGGGAAAATCCGTAGAGATGCGGGTTGTGGAAAAATTCACCAAGCAGGGTGATGCCAGCTATCTGCCCATCCCCTTTTTGCTGACAGACCAAAAAGCTGCCTGGTTGGGGCGCAGCCTCCGTCACATGCGGATCGACCTTCGCCAGGGGTTCAGCTTTGAGGCAGCCACTGCAAATGAAGACCTGTTGTTTGAGGAATTCTATCTGGCCGGCAGCCCATTGCAGTCGCTGGCGACGCTGCATCGCCTGACCGGCGCTCCCGCGCTTCCTCCTGAATGGGTATTTGGCGTCTGGATTTCCTCCAACGGCTGGGACAGTCAGCAGGAGGTGATGGACCAGCTTGCCGCCTTGACGCGCCTCGCCCTGCCGGCAAGCGTCATGGTGCTGGAAGCCTGGAGCGATGAAAACACCTTTTACATTTTTAATGATGCGCAATACCTGCCCAAACAGCAAGAAGAAGACTTGCGATATGAAGACTTTTGCTTTCCCGCAGACGGCAGGTGGCCTGATCCCAAAGCGATGGCTGAGGCGATATCGCAGCAGGGCATCAGCCTGATTCTATGGCAAATCCCCGTGATCAAGCACGTTTGGGAGGGACCCAACAAACAATTGCAGATGGATGAAGCTGAGGCGATTGAAAAAGGCTATTGTATAAAAAACGCGGACGGCAGTCCTTATCGGATCACGGACGGCTGGTTCGCGCGAAGCCTCCTGCTGGACTTCAGCAATCCTGACGCCTGCGCTTGGTGGTTCTCCAAACGCCGCTACCTCCTGGACGCGCTTGGCGTCAAAGGCTTCAAGACCGATGGGGGCGAGTTCCTTTTTGGTGATGATGCACAGGTTTACGGCTTGTCCTCAGGCCGGGAGGCTCATAATACATATCCCGGGCAATACATTGGCGCATACCGAGATTTTTTGGCAAGCCACCGGGCAGACGGCATCTGTTACTCCAGGGCAGGCGCCCTGGGCGCGCAGGCATATCCTGTGCATTGGGCAGGCGACCAGCTGAGCACATGGCCGGAGTTTCGTGCCCAGCTGTCCGCCGGCCTGTCAGCCGGTCTCTCCGGCATCCCCTTCTGGGGCTTTGACATCGGCGGATTTGCCGGGGATTTCCCAAGCGCTGAGCTCTACTTGCGAAGCCTTGCCCTGGGCGCTTTTTCACCCATCATGCAGTGGCACTCCGAACCCAGGGACGGCCAGTTCTATAAAACCGACCGATCCCGCTGGAATAACGACCGAAGCCCCTGGAACCTGGCTGAATATCATCGGAATCCGGACATCATCCCCATCTATCGCCTCTTCGCCAACCTGCGCATGAGCCTGGTGCCTTACTTGTACCAGGAGGCCAGGCATTGCGTGGAAACCGGCCGTCCCATGATGGCCCACCTGATGCTGGAATGGCCGGAGGATCCGATTTGCCTGGATATCGATCATCAGTACATGTTAGGCCGCAGCCTGCTGGTGGCCCCGATTCTGCAGGAAGGAGCGCTTGAGCGGGAGGTATACCTGCCTTCCGGTATCTGGCACGGGTTGTTTACCGGCCAGGTGCATGAGGGGCCTGCCTAGGTAAGCACACCATGCGGCCTGGATGCTATCCCCGTGTTTGTACGGGAAGGCAGCGTGCTGCCGATGAGCATCGCGCCCAGTCTGGTGTTGGGAGGCTCCGGGCCGGAATGCTCTTTTGGCGGTCAAACCGGTATATATCCTCAGCTGGCCCTGATGCATTACAGCCGGAGCGATACGGTTTTTTCTGACCAGCATGGTTATCGCCTGGCGCTTCACGGAGGAAGACTGACCGGGCAGGCGCCTCAGCCGGTCCTGGTGATTGACGCGACAAAAACTGGAAAGGGGGCGGTCGTTTTCGGCAGAAGCGTCGCAGCGCAGCTACTCACACCGGACTAATCACCCTGCTACACTGAAATTTTCCGCGCCCGGAGCGCGGAATCAATAAAGGAGGTAACCCATGAAAAAACTGGCAACCCTGCTCCTTGCAGCCCTGATGCTGTTATCTGTCGCGGGACAGGTGGCAGCGCAGGAAGCGCCTTACAACACGACCGGGAAGGTCAGCTTGGCGGTTCCTGCGGGTGAACTGGCGGAAATCAGTCCCTTGATGGATGTTTTCCGCGCAACCTACCCCGGCATTGAACTCACCGTGATTCCCTTTGACGGGGAGAGCGGCCCCTACTTGACCGCCATGGCCACCGCGGGCACCATGCCCGATGTGCTCTGGGGCGATTGGACTGACTTTACCTATGCTGTTTCCAATGGCTATGTCCGTCCTCTGGACGACCTTCTGGACAAGGATCCGGAGGCGGAACACCTCCCCGGCTCCCTGGTCTTCCCCTATGTGTACAACGGTAAAACTTATGCGGTGCCTGACCAGATTCATGCGCGCATGATTGCCATGAACACCGACCTGATTGACGAACTCAACCTGGACAAACCACGCTATGACTGGACACTGGATGAATTCAAGGATATTCTGAAAGTAGCCACTACCGACAAGACCGCCGGTGCAGCCGTGCTGTATGATCTGGACAGCGTTATCTCCGCTCAGGACAGCGCCTTCTGGAGCCCGGCGTACAACTATGAGGACCACTCCTTCCATTTCGCCGAGAAATGGCTGCCGGGCATCAATCTGCTCAACGAGCTGCGCGCCATCCCGGGGCTTGATGTGTGGAAGATGCGCAACAACGGCGCCGGCGCCCAGGAAGGAGAGAGCAACGACTACACTGTCAAGTTCGGCGAGGCCGGCGTCAATGACAACCATTACTCGTTCAAGGAAGGTTTCGCCCTGCTGGCCACCGGCGCATCCTGGGAGGCCAACTGGATGCGCGCACAGGTCAAGCCCAACTGGGAATACTGGCCCTATCCAAGGATGAATGAGGAGAGTCCCATCAAGGTTCCCGTTCATGTGAACCACACGTACATGATGTCCACCGTTGCTGAAGAGAATGTGCCGGCAGCCTATGAGGTCCTCAAGTGGGTCTCCTTCGGGCGTGAAGGCAACATCAACAAGATGGACATCTTCGCTGCCAGGCCCGCCGATGAGCAAGCTGACGGCAAGCTCTACTTCCTGTGGTATTTCCCCTCCACCCAGCACCCCGACGTGGTGGCCAAGTTCGCGGACAATCCCTATGTCACCGAAGGCCTGAAGGTGGTGTATGCCAACATCATCAACTGCTTCAGGGATGACCTGAACAAAATCCTGCCCGGATACAACTTGATTTTTGATGATCAGGTATGGCAATTGCTCAACGGCGCACGCAACGGTGAAATGGACGCGGCCAGTGTCGCCACCCAGCTGGACGAAATTGTCAACCCGCGCGTCAAGGAACAATGGGCCGCCTTTGAAGCCCTGTTGGCTGACCATAAGTAACCTGTAAATCAACTGCAAGCCTGGTTCCCGCCGGGGGAACTCCCCGGCGGACCGGGCGCATCAAGGAGCAATCAGGGTGAAGCGCGCACTGTTGATCGGGATGGCACTGGCGATCTGCCTGGGATTGCCGGCATTTGCCGGCGCTCTGTCGGAACCTAACTGTCTGTATTCGCCCGCAGAGGACGCCAGTATCGTGCTGTCTGAACCCATCATTTTGCGCCAGGGTGTCCGGCAATCCCTCCCCTTTGAGATACAAAAACCCGGGCAATACGCGCTGTTGTTCTCTTACAAGCCTGTCAACGCCGGGATCTTTGACAACCTTGTGCTGCTGGAAATGGGCGATGCCCGCTTTGACACGCCCCTGCCCTTCCTGTGGCAGGACGCCCGGGGTGATACGCAGGTTGACGCCTATGGGAATGAACTGTTGCCACGGCGCGAACTATATGAAGGCGTCTCCCAGGCCTATGCCCAGGATTATGCAGCGTCCTCCAGAAGGGCGTACGCTTTTGATCTGGATGCCGGGCGGCATACGCTGTCCCTGACTGCCCGCAGCCAGAATATTTCGCTTGTATCCATTTGGGCGACGCCCGTCTCCACGCCGCCAACTTACCAGGCGTATCTGGCTCAGTTTGAGGGAGCAGCGCTGACAGATCGGCTCATCATCCTGGAAGCGGAACGCTACGCCTATAAAAACGACCCTTTCATCCGCGGCGCCCCCATAAACAACACCGCCCTGCACCCCTTTGAAGCCACTGCCCGGCGCATCAACGCCATTGCGGACGCCTCCTTCCGTATGCCCGGCCAGCAGGTTATATACCGCTTTGACGTCCCCTGTCCGGGTCTGTACGCCTTGGCATTTGCGTATTGTCAATCGGTCAAGCCGGGGATGCCGGTGTATTATGACGTGCTGATTGACGGCAGAACGCCTCACCAGGGGCTGCTCAATATTGCCTTTCCCTATACGGGGCTGAATGTCTACCGTCTGTTCCCGGATGGCGGGCAAAAGCTGGTTTATGTCTATTTGACAGAGGGGCCGCATACCCTGTCCCTCGCAGCCACCGCAGCCCCGGTTGAACAGTTGGGCCTGCGTCTGCGAAGCTTGATCCGTCAGATGAACCAGACAACCCTCAGCGTCAAAAAGCTGACCGGCCAGAACAGCGACCTGGCCGGCGCGATTGACACCAACCGCACCTGGAACATCACGGAATACCTGCCGGGGATCCTGAGCGACCTGCAATCCTGGCAGGATGAGCTCAGCGATGTATATCAACATCTGCGCACCCTCAGCGGCCGGGAACCCGCCTTTGCCGCTGATCTCCTCCTGGCGGCCGGCAACCTGCGGAAACTTGGCGAGGACCCGCGCAAACTGCCCGGCAGAATTTCATTGCTCAGCGATGACGCTTCCTCCGCCGCGCAGCTGACAGCCGCGGTTCTTGCGCGCCTGGATGAGCAAAACCTGAGCCTGGACCGGATCTACCTGTATGACGGGAAGCAGGAATTGCCCTCCCCGGAGGAGAGTCTTCCGGCCAAGGCGCAGGTGGAGCTCGCCCAATTCCTGCATTCCTTTTCCCCGGAGATGAATCAGGCAGATACAAGCAGCGGACAGGTTTTACAGGTATGGGTCAACAAACCTTCCCAGTATGTGGAGGTCATGAAGGACTTGGCCATCCGCGGCTTTACCGCGGATACGGGGATCCGCGTGGCCTTTTCCATCATGCCCAATGAGGACAAGCTCATCCTGGCCAACGCGTCAGGCACCCATCCGGACCTGGTGCTGGGGACCTCCATCGGCTTGCCATTCAATTTCGCGGTGCGGGGCATCGCCCGCAACCTGCTGGAATATGACGATTTTTTGGACTGGTACGGGCGGGAGTTCAACCTGGAGAGCCTGGTGCCCTATGCTTATCAGGACGGCATATACGCCGCCTGCGAAACGCTGGACTTCAAGGTGTTGTTTTACCGCGAGGACATCCTCTCATCCCTGGGGCTTGAGGTGCCGGACACCATGGATCAGGTGCGGGCGATGATGCCCGCCCTGCACCGCAATGCCATGAACTTCAGCCTGCCCCTGTCCAGCGATCGGGAAGGATACAAGGGGTTCCAGCAGACCACGCCCTTTATCTACCAGAACGGCGGCGATGTCTATTCAAAGGATGGGACGCGGGTTACGCTCAGGGATCCCCGCACCATCGCCGGCATCCGGGAAATGACCGACCTCTACCAAAAGGACGGGCTGTTGTTGAATGTGCGCAGCTTTTTCAACGCCTTCCGGACCGGCACCATCCCCCTGGGCATCTCAGATTATGCCACTTATATCCTGTTGCAAACCACAGCCCCGGAGTTAACCGGCTTATGGAACATCGCGCTGGCGCCCGGCACCCCGGACGGTACCGGTCAGGTGCTGCGGTACCAGGCAGCGGTTGACAGCGGTGTCATGCTGATGCAGAACGCCGCCATGCCCGAAGCGGCCTACGCCTTTATGAAATGGTGGCTGTCTGCGCCGACACAGCTGGAATACGCCACTGAACTGCAGCTGAAATTTGGCCCGACCTATAAATGGAACACCGCGAACCTGGCGGCGTTTGAGCAGATGGCCTACCCGGAAGCCCATAAACAGGTGATCCTGTCCATGTGGCGGGACTGGCAGAAGGAAACCCAGCGGCATATCGCCGTGTACATGGTGGAGCGGGAATTAAGCAACCTCTGGGGCGCTGTCGCCCGCGACGGCAAGGAATTGCTGCCCGCCATCGATGCCGCGGAAGCGGAAATCAATCGGGAGATGCAGCGGAAGTTGATTGAGTTCGGCTATCTTTACAAGGACGGCAGCGTGCTGGTCCCTTACATCAACAACGCGGTGGAAAGCCTGATGGAAAGCAGGAAACAGCCATGAAAACAGCAAAACGCATCATCAAGGGAAACAAGTTTTCGGGCCGGTCTTTCCTTGAGCGTCACAGCGTCTTTTTTCTCCAGCTTCCGTTTTTGGCCCTGTTCTTCACCTTTATCCTGCTTCCGGTCGTTGTTGCCTTTTTCCTGTCGTTTACGGACTTCAATTCCATTCAGACGCCGCGCTTTATCGGCCTGGACAATTATGTCAACCTCTTCACCAAGGACACCGTCTTCATGCGCTACGCGCTGCCCAACACCCTGTCCTTCGCGCTGGTGGTGGGCGTGATGGGATATATCCTGTCCTTTCTGATGGCCTGGTCACTGGCCCAGGTGACCAAGGGCTGGCGGACTGTGCTGGCAGTCATCCTGTATTCGCCCTCGCTGACCGGCAGCGCGATGATGGGGGCTGTATGGCGGGTGGTGTTCAGCGAGGACAAGGTGGGCTATCTCAATGCCTTCCTGCTCAAGCAGGGCTTGATCCAAAGCCCGGTCAACTGGCTGACCAACCCCCAGACACTGATGATGGTAATGGTGCTGGTTTCCCTGTGGTCCTCCATGGGCATAGGCTTTCTGGCCATGCTGGCGGGGATTCTCAATGTCAACAGGGAACTGTACGAAGCGGCGTATATTGACGGGGTAATCAACCGCTGGCAAGAAATCCTTTACATCACCGTCCCCGCCGCCGCGCCACAGATGCTTTTCGGCGCGGTCATGGCAGTGGTGGGTACCTTCCAGAGCGGCTCCATCGGCGTGGTGCTCTCCGGAGGCCAGAACCCAACCCCGGGCTATGCCGGTCAGCTGCTGGTGACCCACATTGAGGATTATGGATTTTTGCGTTATGAAATGGGCTATGCTGCAGCGGTCTCGGTGGTGCTGCTTTTGATGATTTACGGCATCTCACGGTTAACCAACCGCCTGTTCGCCGGGGAGGATACAGCGTCATGAGCAAGCGCAATAAAAATAAAATCCGGATCATCGGCATGAACCCGCAGCGCTTTGACAAGGGGCAGCTCAAGTTCCTGGGGTACCTGATTCCTCTGGCGCTGGTCATGATGCTGCCCATTGTTTTCATCTTCTTCAACGCGTTCAAGCCCACGGAGGAGCTGTTTCTCTATCCCCCGCGCTTTATCACCCTGCGGCCCACCCTGCAAAACTTCCGGAACCTGGTGGCAACCTCTGCCAACAAAGCCATCCCGGCCTCCCGTTACCTGTTCAATTCCCTGCTGTCCACCCTGCTGGTCATGGCGCTCACGCTGCTCATCACCTCCTCGGCCGCCTATGTGATGAGCAAAAAACGCTACCGGCTGAAAAACATGCTGTTCGAGCTCAACAAGATATCCCTGATGTTCGTTCCGGTTGCGGTAGCGATTCCCCGCTATTTCATCATCACGCGCCTGGGGCTGATTGACAGCTTCCTCTCCTCGGTCATCCCGCTTCTGGCGATGCCGGTGGGCCTGTACCTGGTCAAACAGTTCATTGACCAGATTCCTGAAAGCATGGTGGAAGCCGCGCGCATTGACGGCGCGGGGGATTATGCCATCCTCCGCAGAATCATCATGCCCAACATCACCCCCGCCCTGGCAACGGTAGCCGTGCTGTCCTTCCAGTCCGCCTGGAACTCAACGGAGGCCTCCGTGTACTACATGCACAACGAGGCCATCAAAAATTTCGCTTACTACCTGACCAGCCTCTCAGCCGGTGGCAACGCCAGCGATGTGACCAGCGCCCTGACCGGCGGCAGCGCGGCATCCGGCGCTCTGGCGGGAATGGGCATTTCCGCCGCCGGGACACTGATCATGTTTGTTCCCAATCTGGTCATGTTTATTTTCCTGCAGTCCAAGGTCATGAATACCATGGCCCATTCGGGGATGAAGTCATGATGCGGTTGACGCGGCGCCTTATGCTCCCGATAATCGCGTTTGTGTTTCTGGGCTTGACGTTCAGCGCCATGGCCCTGGAATCCACCGCCTATACCTACACCGTGTCCGATGACCGGCGGATGATCCGGACGCAGGACGCCTACCTGCCCGGTTCCGTGCTGCTCAGAGAGGCGGGGCTCATGAACCCGGAAGACCTGCATGCCGTCGGGGAATGGCTGTTCATCGCAGATACCGGCAACCATCGCATCGTGCGCTATCACCTGAAGACCGGGGATACGCTGATGATCGGGTCGGAGGTTCTCAAAGCGCCCACAGGGGTGTATTCAAGCCCGGGCGGCGATATCTATGTGGCCGATTACGCGGCTGCGCTCATCCAGGTGTTCAGCCCGGACGGCCGGCATATCAAAAGCATCGGGCAGCCGGAAACGGCAGCATATGGCAGCAAGGCCTTCAAGCCGCAAAAGCTGGCTGCAGACAGCTTTGGCAACCTGTATGTCACCACTGAGACCAACTATGAGGGCGTGTTGCAATATGATCCCCAGGGGCGCTACGCGGGCTTCTTTGGCGCCAACCGGGCCGGCGGGCTCAGCCTCATTGAATGGATACAGGAAACCTTCTTTACCCAGGCGCAAAAAGAGAAGCTGTTTTCGCGCAATCCGCCCCGCATTGTCAACCTTGAAGTTTCAGGGGAAGACCTGGTGTATACGGTCACCCAGCTCAATGAGCGCCAGGCTCTCAAGAAGCTGAACATGGCCGGGGTCAATATCCTCCACGCGCCGGACTTTATGGGAGAACGCAACTTCGTGGATGTGGCGCTTCTGCCGGGGAACTTGATGGTGGCCGTGACAGAAACCGGCGCCATTGTTGAGTATGACGCCCAGGGGCGTTATCTGTTCGGCTTTGGGGGACGTGCTGTCAGTTCGGACCGCAATGGCCTGACCAGCGTTGTCAGCGCCATCGGCGCGGACGATGAAGGCAATCTCTATCTGTTGGACAAGCAGCGCGGGCTGGTATTGCCCTATCTGCAAACCGACTTTGCCAGGCGCGCCCACCAGGGCCTGTCGCTGTACCAGGAAGGGGAATACGCGCAGGCCGCGGAAATATGGCGTGAGTACCTGCGTACCAGCCCGCGCGCCGCCTTTGTCCACAGGGGATATGGCCTGGCGCTGTGGCAAATGAAAGCCTACGATGAGGCGCGCAGCCACCTGGCACGGGTCAGGGAAATGAACTATCTGTCCGATACCTTCTGGGAACAGCGCAACGCCTGGCTGCAAAAGAACCTCGCCTGCATCCTGATCGCTCTTGTGCTGGCATCGGCGCTGGGCGCGCTGCTGCGAAAACAGCACCGTAAAACCGGCGTCCTCAAGCCGCTGTCAAATGGGTGGAAGGCCCTCAAAGCCCGGATACCGCTGCTTTCCAACCTGCTGCCGGTTCGGCGGATGATGCGCCATCCCATCGACACCGCCTACGCCATCAGGCATGAGGGCTCCGGCAGCCCGGCGGCTGCAGGACTTCTGTACCTGATGGCCCTCCTCGTCTGGGCGCTGGACATGGCCTTCAGCGCCACGCTGTTCAACAACGGCTTGTTCTCCGCCCCCGGCGCCAACCCGATCATCGCCATCACCGCGCTGATGGTCCCGGGCGCCCTGTTTATTGTGGGCAACTACTATATAAGCTCCATCAACGATGGGAAGGGAAAACTGCGCCACGTCTTCATCACGCTGGCCTATGCCCTGGCGCCCTATATCCTCCTGACACCCTTCATTACCCTGCTCACCCATGCGCTGACGCTCAATGAAGCCTTCATCAACAGGTTTCTTCGGATGTTTTCCGTGGGGTATACGGGCGCGCTGGTCTTTGTCGCCCTCCAGGAAATCCACAGTTTCACCTTCTGGCAGACGATCAAGAACATCTTGCTGACCCTTGCCTTTGTCATTCTGGCCATCCTGGCCATCATGATCCTGTATATGATGTGGCATGAGCTGATCAGCTTTGTCCTGACCCTGGTGGAGGAGGTGAGCCTGCGTGCGTAAACGTCTGATTTCACTGGGATGCGCCGCAATGATCATCCTGTCCCTGTGCGCCAGCGCGCGCGCCGGGTGGGCGCAGCAGATGGAGACGCGATCAAACCGCTATACCCAGCCGGATGCGCCGTATGAGCAGGTAGTTTCCGCCCTGGACACGGAGGGTTTTGAGCTTGTGGCCACAAGCGGCATGGCCCAGCTATGGCTCAACCGGGAAATGCACACCATCCGCCTGATAGACACCCGCAGCGGCTATGTCTGGGGCGCCATTCCACTTCAGGACGCTCGCAACCTGAACACCTCCTGGAAAAGCTACGCGGCAGCCATTGTCGCCCTTGAGTGCTTTGACAGCAAGTTCAACGAAAAGCGCTATGGCCTGACAGGCAACGCCGCGGTCACCTACTCGCTGCAGCCGGACGGGTTTTCCTTTGAGGCCCATTTTGAAGCTCTGGGGATTCGCCTCGCGGGCTATTATATCCTGCGGGACAATGTGCTCACCTGCGGTCTCGCGCCGGACAGCTTCAGGGAGGAGGGGCAGTACCTGGTCAAGTCCCTGGCGTTTTCACCGTACCTTGGATGTGTGTTCGGGGATGAAACGCCCGGGTGGTTCCTCCTGCCTGACGGTCCAGGGGCGCTGATGCGCTTCCGGGCCGGCGGCACCTATATCTCCGGGTATGACCAAAGGGTCTATGGCAAGGACCTTGCCATTGAAACGCTGGAAACGGCGCAGTCCCTCGGGGTCAACCGCCCCGCGGACTACCTGGTCGCGGAAAAACAGGCCAATGTGCCTGTGTACGGCATCGTCCATGGCGTCGGTCAACACGGCTTGCTGGTTGAAATCGAAGACGGTGAAACCTATGCATCCATCGCCGCGACGCCGGCCGGGCTGGGCAACACCCGCTACAACAGCATCATGGCGCGCTTTGAGTACCGTCAAAAGTACAGCAAGGCCACCACACGCTCCGGCGCGGGCTCCCTGGTGCCGCAGGACGACTATAACAGGATGACGCCAAAGCTCTCCTATCACCTGTTGACAGGCCCTGCGGCGGATTATGACCAGATGGCGGTCTATTACCGGGGCCTGCTCCTGGATGAGGGCAGGCTGCTGCCCGGGAAGGAACAGGCCGGCCTGAAGCTGGAGTTTTTGGGCACGGACATCCAAAAGCGAACGCTGCTCAAGACATGGCTGGCGTTTACGCATCTGTCTGATATACCGCCCATGGTGGAAGCCCTGGAAAAGGCCGGCATAGGCCCGCTTCAAGTGGTGTTGCGACAGTTCAGCCATCACAACAAGGCAGGAGAAGGGTTGTCAAAAGCCTTGGGCAGGGAGCAGGAGCTCAGAGCGCTCCAAACCAGCCTGACTGACCAGGGCCATCTGCTCCTGGTGTACCTTGATCCCGTCCGCGCCAACAGGGATCAAATCCGCCTGCGCGTCAATGCCGCCAATACCATAGCCAAATCCCCCATCGTCATTCACCGGCTCAACCCGGATCTGGTATACCCGGAAACCTACTTTTTCCGCCCTGGCACCGTCGCGGACAATGTAGCAGGCCATCAAGCGCGGTTTGCGGGCTTTCCGGCGGCTGTTGACCAACTGGGCTCGCGCTTTTACGCGGACCATACCACCGGACATATAGTGAACCGGGCGCAGGCACAGCAAGCCTTCTTGAGCCTGCTGTCAGGGCTCTCGAACGATGGAGGGCCTGCCTTGTACAACCCTGCTTTGCCCGCGTGGTCCCTGGCGACGGCATATTATGATATGCCGCTGACAAACAGCCAGTACCTGTTTGAAGATGACACGGTGCCCTTCCTGCCCATTGTATTAAAAGGCAGCCTGTCCATGTATGCCCCGCCGCTGAACATTGGCGTATCCAGCCGGGAACGCCTGTTGCGGCTGGTGGAGTACGGCGTGTGCCCCTCATTTATGATCACGCAGTCCCAAAGCGACGCGCTGACCAATACGCCGCTGGAGGACTGGTATTCCACGAATTTTTCGGACTGGGAACAGCGCATCGCGGGCGCCTGGCAGACAGTAGGCCCGGCGCTTTCCAAGCTTTCCCAATCGCATATCACCGCGCATGAAGTGCTCGAAACAGGCCGGGTGCGGGTAGCCTATGACAACGGTCTTACTATTCTGATCAACTATACCTCCTCCCCTTGGGTCTGCCGCCAGACCACCGTGGGAGAACTTGATTTTGCCGTCATCAGGGAGGGTCAGTAAAATGCGTTCCACCTCTCATCTGGTACGCCGCAGGCGCATGACAGGCCTGGCGTTCTTCTCTCCCTGGCTGGTTGGCTTCCTGCTGTTGACCCTCTTTCCGCTGGTGTATTCCCTGGTTATCAGCTTTTCGGAGGTGCGCATCAAGGTTTCCGGGACGGAATTGAGCTTTGTCGGGCTCAGCCATTACCGCTACGCGCTGCTGCAGGATGCGTCCTTTCCCACCAAGCTCATGGAAAGCATCTTCCTGATTGCGACGGGCCTTCCCATTGTACTGGTATTTTCACTCATTATCTCCTTGCTGCTTAACCAGGAATTTCCCGGACGTTCTTTCTACCGCCTGGTTTTTTTCCTGCCCGTCATCATCATGTCAGGTCCAGTGCTTACGCAGCTGGTGAACGAGACGGATGCCATGAAGCTCAGGTTGGACAGCGGCATCCTGAGCCAATATCTCCGGATGATCAGTCCGGGCCGCGGACAGGGCAGGCTGTTCATCCTGTTCATGGACAACCTGGTACGCACCCTGTGGTTCTCCGGCATCCAGATTCTGGTGTTCCTGGCGGTCCTGCAGAAGATCGACCGCAGCATGTATGAAGCTGCTGCCATTGACGGGGCGACCGGCTGGGAAATGTTCTGGCGCATCACCCTGCCCTATCTGCGAAGCACCATCGTCATCAATACCATTTATACCATTGTGGAAATGGGCGCCGTATCCAGCGACCCCACCAATGTCAAAATCATGTCGCACCTGCTGGAGGTCAACCGCCCCTTCTCCTATTCAGCTGCCATGTCCTGGATCTACGCCCTGGCCCAGCTGCTGCTGATGGGGCTGGCAACCCTGCTGCTCTTTAAGCGCGAAGGGAGGAGAGCCCAATGAAACAACAAATCCGCCGGGCTGCGCGCAGATTCGCCCTGGGCACATCAGGGCGCGGCGGTTTCCTGTCAAAGGCGCTGACCTACGGAGTTCTTGTGGGCATGGGCTTTGTTTACCTGTATCCGGTGCTGTACATGGTTTCCCTCAGCCTGATGAACAGCGCTGACCTGGTAGATTCCACTGTCGTTTGGATTCCGCGCTCAATCAGCCTGGACGGGTTCACAAAAGCCATCAACGCGCTGGGCTTTTGGGACGGTCTTAAGGTTTCCGTGTTTCTGTCCTTCAGCGCCAGCCTGTTTCAGACCATTTCCCTGGCGTGTTCAGGCTATGGGCTGGCGCGGTTTGACCTGCCCCTCAAGAAGCTTTGGTTTGCTTTGATCGTGCTTGTGTTCCTGATACCATCATCGGTCACGCTCATCCCCCGATACATGCTGTTCAATGGCTACAAGATGGTGGGAACCATCTGGCCGGCCCTCATCACCGCCCTGGGCGGCCAGGGGGTCAAAAGCTCGCTGTTTCTGCTGGTATTCTATCAGTTCTTCAGCAGCTACCCCAAGGCGCTGGACGAGGCGGCGATGATTGACGGCGCCGGCAGCCTGAGGGTTTTTATCCGGGTTGCCATCCCGATGGCGATCCCGGCCATCACGGTCACTTTCCTGTTTTCCTTTATCTGGTTCTGGAATGAAACAATGCAGCTCTCTTTGCTTTCCGGCGCATCCGCGCGCACCCTTCCCATCCGCCTGGCCGCCTTTGTTGACTCCTTTAACAAATTGTATCCAAGCAACGACAACACCTCCGTGGGCGGCGCCCTCAACGAGGCCATCCGGCTGGCCGGGACGCTGCTGTCCATCCTGCCCCTCATGATTATTTACCTTTTGCTCCAGAAAACCTTCGTGCAGTCCGTTGAGCGGACAGGCATTGCCGGGGAATGATACGCAACGCTCGGTATACAGGACGGAACAAAATAGACCCTCGATTTTTTCAATGAAATCAAGGGTTATTCCGATGGGGTTCATTGGGCTCGAACCAACGACCTCCTCGATGTCAAGGCCAATTTATACTGATGTAAAGCTTTATTACTTCTGCTGCCTTTCCGGGTTCAGGATAAATCCGAATCTCTCTTTCGTAATTTTGGGAAGCAGGTCAACGACCGCTGTTTTCTTTTCCCAGACCGTATCTGCGGGCACGCCACAGCCTAAGGTCATACCAAAGATGTGTTGGGACGTCTCATCAAAAGAGTCATGGCTGGCCGCATAAGTATCTTCCGGAATATCACGATGGTAAAAATGCATTCCGTACTCAGGTGACAATAAAAATTCCGGGCCGCGCGGATCAAATCCGTATTCTCGCTGCATCTCAGGCTTCTTAAAATATCTCTCTATATACGATGCTTCCCGACATACCTTTTCAATGATTTCCTTTTCTGCTGCTGTAATGTCAGGCGCGCAGTATAAAGACAATTCAATCGCGCACGGCAGTGCAACCACACGGGTATGTGCCGTCCGTTCTTCCGGCAAACTGGTCGCTATACCTGCCTGGTTCAAACGCCGGATGATATCAGGCAGGCGGCTTTGCCCCCAAAAGGGCGTCATGCCATGGTCCGTTGCAATCAGGATCGTTAGTTTCTCATACAGTCCCGTATCTTCACAACATTGCAAAATGCCCAGAAGTTCCTGACCTATCAGATTCAGCCGTTCCAGAATATCCTGTTGTCTTTGGGAGAATTCCCTTCGTCTGGGATATTTTTCGTAATCATTGTTATGTCCCAGCGAATCAATGTCATCAATATAGACCGCAACAAAATCGGGAAACTGCTCATAGATGAATGTCTGATCGCCTGACACAACAGGTTTGCACAGAATCATATCCTTCAGCACCGCCAGGCGGTGGAACACATTGCTCTTTTCCTGGGGGCACTTGATGTATGCGCGAACCCTGTCACCCTCAATACAGGGATTGTTCTCCAGCATGAACTGGTGGATAGATGCCACCGTTTTCCCTTCGCGCAAGAAAAGCTGCGCAATATTCTCCGCGTCACAGGTTCTGCGATGCTTTACCACGCAGGCTCCTTCCCAATCATAGTGCTGATAGAAATTGTGGGTCTGATTACTCCAGGCTCCGCATAAAATCGCGCTTTGCATCGGGTTGGTGATGGACACAAGGCCGCTGCGCAAATTGGTGTAAAGCTTGCCTTTCTGTGTCAATTTCAAGAACGGTCCATCCGGAAATTGGTACCGGAGCTGTTCAAGATAGGAATACGAAAATCCGTCAATGTTGATATAAAGCAACTTGTTTTCCATATCAAATACCATCCAAGAAAAACAGGCGGGCGGAAAGAATCGAAATGATTAGCTCAGATAGCTGGTATCCTGCACAACGATCGTGTTCGCCAAGCGATCCCGCAGGCTTTTTCCATCCTTTGAAAATGCGACCATCAACAAACTGAGAATCCCGGGAACAATCAATAATGTTTCCAGCAGTGTCCTGCATACAAACTCCCGCAGCATCAGGCGAGACGGGGACATTTCTTCCAGCTTGCTTGCATCCAGCAGACTGACTCGTAAAATCAGCTTGCCAAAGGTCTTGCCATTGCCCAGGATGGCCGGCAGCAGGCAAAAATAAAATGTCTGGCAGAACAGCCATTTCAGAAAAAAGACTGTCCACATGCGAAACAGCGTCTCAATAAAAATATCCAGCGCGCCATCCACTGACGGATCCAATGTTTCCATCAGCGTGTCAACCTGTTTCAAATCTCCCATGGTTATAAAATACCAGATCAAAAAAACCAAAATGAAATCCATCACGAAGGCTGCCAGGCGCTTATATTTGGGTGCGATCAGTCTTTCGTTGTCCATTTTGCCACAGCTCTTGCATCCATTCGGAAACGCATTTTGCGTTTCCGTTTTCTTTTCTGGATTCTTCTGCCAACAGCGCCATCGCATGGGATTCAATCGCCTGTTCCAGGGTGGAGTTGAAAGGCGCTCCATGGAGATAACTCTCCATGAAATCCTTCATAAACGCTTTATCTCCTCCACCGTGCCCGCGATCATGGACATCCAGCTCCGTCACCGTGGTCTGATCCGTTCTGAAATCCGTGGTTTCGATGAGGTAGGGTTTTTCAATCGCCCGGATTTCGCCAAACTGGCACATCACCTTTAAGGATCGGTGAGCCGTTGCTGTGAATGCGGAAAGATTAAAGGTAGCCGTCACGCCATTGTCGAATTCAATGGCAGCGGACTGATGATCCGCCACGTTGTTGTCGCAATGATACACACATCGTCCATACGGTGATGTGCCCAGGTTTTCCCGCACCTTATCCTTGCTGGAAAGGTCAAATACCATGGACTTGATTTTCCCGCTGGAATACACTCTGGGGGCGGAATAGGCGCAGCTTCCATTCTGCGGGCAATCGACGCACATGGGCGCCATGGTATCAGGATCGTAATGCTTCCGATTGAATATGGACAAATCACCATAGGATGATATATGCCGACAATGGGCATCTCCCAACAGATACAACAAGATATCCATATCATGGCAGCTTTTGGTCAAGGCGAGAGGGCCGCTGGTTTGCTCGTTGTTCCAGGGCCCGCGGACATAGCTGTGAGCAAAATGGTAGTAACCGATATTTTCATTGTGCTGAATAGATACCACAGGGCCAAACCAATCGCTTTCCAGTATTCGCCGGATCTTTCCGAAAAACAGGGTGTGCCGCAGCACATGGCATACCGCAACCATCTGATCAGGGAACGACTTAGAAAGTTTAGCAACCTGCTTTAATTCCTCCAGCGTTGTTGCCACCGGTTTCTCCAAAATCAGATCATAACCTTTGGCCAGCAACCCCTGAACGCCCCGCAGATGCAGCTTGTCCTGCGTAGCAATCACGGCAACATCGGACAGCCGGGGCTGTTCCATCAGCTCAAGATCGGTATTGAATATTTGATTGTCCCGCAAGCCGTAATCTTTTCTGGCGCGAGCCTGCTTGATCGGATCAGGGTCAGCAACTGCAACCACCTGATGGTCATTGGGGTAAATCTCATGCAATACGCTTAGGTAGGCGCTTGCGCGCCCACCTAAGCCTACGGCAGAAAAGGTGACCCTTCCCTGCTTTGTTTTCATTTACTGGTTCGCCTCAATTTCGTACTGCGCCTTATCGGTGACCTGCTTGACGATATCCTCTATGGAAGTATCCGGTTCGGACCAGATCATCTTGCAGTAGTTGTTGATGGCGCTGTCACAAGCAGCCTTGGCCTTGCCCTGGGGAGAAGTGATGCCAAACTGCATCAGCTCGGTAGCGGTCTTCAGCAATGGAGTGGACGCATAGACATCCTGCAATGCGGCTTCGTCCATAGCGGCAATAACAACGGGCATATAGCCGGACACGGCACACATGTGAGCATTGTTCTCCGCGGCGTTCAGCCAACGCAGGAACTCTGCGGCAGCTTCCTGTTCCTCGATGGGCTTGTTATCCAGGATGATAATACCGGAACCGCCCTGGTTCGTAAAGAACTGAGTCTGCTTGGGGAAGGGCAGCACGCCGATTTCGAAGCCTGCGTTAGCGGCCTCCGTAGTAAACTTTACGATATTGGAGGAGGTGGTGTAGATCATGCCGACCTTTTGCTCATAGAACTCAGAAACGATGATGGTGCCATGATTGGAACGGGAATTGGGATTGAGCATGCAACCTTCGGTAACAAGAGAGCGCCAGAACTCAAGACCGTTGGCAAAACGCTCATCACCTACAAATTTCAGCTCGGTCACATTGCTGTTATACAGCGCGCCACCCTGCTGGAACATCATGCCCACAGGATCCAGAGAGTTTGCAGCAAAGCCATAGACGCCGTTTGCTTCATCGGTCACAGCTTTTGCGGCCGCCTTGAAAGCATCCCAATTCCAGTCGGAGTTGTCAGGATCGCTCAGCAGCGCGTTAACATCTGGCATGGCAACGCCTTTGGACTCCATGAGGGTCTTATTGTAAACGATGATATTGCTTGCGCTGGGGAAGTAGGGGTTGAGCATGTACTTTCCGCTGTACAGAGAATACTGCATCATCCCCTGGGACTGCTGTTGCAGCTGCTCATAGGTAAACACACGGCGCAAATCCAGCGCTCTTGCTTCATACAGCGGTACGGAAGAAACACCAACAGCAGAGATGACCGGGTTGTTTCCCGACAGAATCGCTGCCTGCAGCTTTTCGTTCAGGGTGCTGGACTTGTCCTGGTATTCAATGATAACAGCAATGTTCTTTCCGGGATATCTGTCCTTCTGTTCCGCGTTGAACTTATCAGCAAGGTCCTGAATGCCCACACCCATGGCAGATGTGGCTGAGTTTGGGATCCACATGGTAATGGTTACTTCTTTATCATGCTTCGCTTCCAAGATGTCCCACGTTTTATCCACATAGATTTCCCTGTTGAGCCCTGCATTGGGATCAGCCAGAGCGGAAGCGGCCATAGACAGAATCATCGCTACAGTCAACAACAACGTGATAAGTTTCTTCATTTTTTCCTCCCTTTCAAAATATAAATCTTGATTTTCCATCGCCTGCCATCGCCGTTTTAATCCTGCCATTGGCAAAGATATACATCAACAGGATGGAAGCCGATTGAAGCATTGTGCCCGTCATAACAACAGTCCATGAAGCGCCATTGGTAGGGTTCTAAAAATTCTCACTTTGTTCCTCCCTTCCGCATTAAATTTTGATTTTTCTATCGCCTACCATCGCTGTTTTAATCTTGCCGCTGGCAAAAATGTACATCAACAGGATGGGAGCCAATTGAATCATTGTGCCTGCCATAGCAACATTCCATTGCGGCACGCCTTCGTCTACCTGCAGCAGCCCGCGAAGCGCCACTGGCAAGGTTCTTAAACTTTCTCTGTTTGTCATAACCAGCACCCAGTAATACTCATTCCAGTTGCTGATAAAGGATGTGATCAAATGAGTAATCAATACAGGCGCGATCATCGGCACCATGATCTTGAGCATAATGGTGCGGTTCTTGGCCTTGTCCATCCGAGCCGCTTCCAGCACTTCCCCCGGAATGGCTTCAAATGCATTTTTGAACATGAAGATGCCGAACATTGCCACAAGGGACGGCATAATCAGGCCAAACCAATTATCCACCAAGCCCATCTTGCTGTAAAAATAGTATACCGGAATAAAAGTTGCCTCTGCCGGGAGCATCATTCCCAGAAGCTTCGAACCCCACAACAGCTTCTTCCCCTTGAATTTCATGGTTGCAAAGCCAAATGCCGCCGGGATCAATGTAAAATACTGCAGTCCCATCACCAGGATGGAGTACTTTACCGAATTTCCAACATAATGAGATATACGGGCCTGATTCCAGGCATAGAGGTAATTGTTCCATTGGGGATCCGCCACCCAAATGCCGGGGGCAAAGGACAGCGCATCCACCAGCGGACGCAGGGACATGGACGCCATCCAGGTAAAAGGGTACACGAACATCAGACCAACTGCGATTAGAACCAGATAGTTAACGATCTTCAGGCAATACAGCAGCCGCCGCTTGATGCGAACCCAGAGCAGAAAGTGCTCCTTGTCTTTGATCTCCTTCGGGGAGTAGGCTTTGGTCAGGTGAGTGAAGGTTTTGTCTTCCATACGCTCAATCCTCCTTCTTAAAGCCCTTGTTGGCCAGCGCTGTACATGCCGCCACCATGATTGTCAGCACAATGGAACCCACCATAGCAAAACCGTAATTGAATTTGACCCGGCCGGCGTTATAGATCCAATAACCCAGCACCATGCTCGATCCCTGGGGGCCGCCCTGCGTCATCACGTCAATGGCTGCAAAGGACTTAAAGGAATTGATGAACTTCATGATGAACACAAAGGATAGCGTAGGCGTCAGCAGCGGCAGGGTGATTTTGCGGAGGATCGTCCATTTGCCCGCTTTGTCCAGTTTTGCTGCTTCATATACATCCTTCGGCAGGGATTGCAAACCGGCAATAATGATCAAACAGTAGTAGCCTATGGATTTCCAGACTGTCACCAGCGCCACAGAGAATAGTGATGTTCTGGAGTCCATCAGCCAATTGGGTCCCTTAATTCCAAAAAATGCCAGTATCTGGTTGATGATGCCCTGTGGATCCAGCATCAGGACCCACAAAATACCCACAGCCACCATGGAAGAAATGTGGGGCGTGAAAATCATCGTTTGAGCGATGTTGTGAATCTTTGTATTTTTGGAAAGCCAGGAAGACATCAGCACCGTGACAACCATCAGCAGAAAAACGGTAAGCACAGCAAAGAGGAAGGTGTTGCCGAAGGCCCTCCAGAACTCATCGTCCCGGACCAGGACCATATAAAAGTTCCACAGTTTCACAAACTTGGAGCTTTTGATATCCACCAGATCCAGCTTGAAGAACGCGCCCACGATCATGAAGATGAACGGCATCAATGTAAAGAAGACGGAGTGGAAGGCAGCCGGAAACATATAGATGTACACCGGATTGATTACACGGAACACTTTGCTTCCGGTCTTGTCGAACCGCTTTAGCATCTCACAGCGCTTAATCTCCCGTCGAATCATATGGTAGTCTTTGTATGCCTGTAATTCCTGTCCGGCCAGAGACGCTTTGAACCGGCGCAGCTCCTGTTTTTTATCTGTCAGTTTCTGGCGGAGATGGCCGCGTTCTTCCTTGTTTTTGCATTTTCGCAAAGCCGCTTTCAGTTCGTCGGCAGCGTCCTGCAGGTCGTTATACCGGCTGCCAATGTCTCTTAAACTCTGCATAGGCTTTACCGACCTCCTCATTGACGTAGATTCGCTTGCCATCACGGCCAAACACATACAGGTTCTTGCGGTGGATTCTCACTGTTAACATGTCAGTCAGCGGGCGCTGCGTTTTCGACATTTCCTTGACAAAAATCTTCTCCGGGGTATCCAGCTGATACAAAAACTCAGAGCCATGATTTTCAAAGCTCTTCACATTGCAGCGAAGGATCACATGGTCATCATCCGCTACCGCGCAGTCAAACTCCACATCCCTGGGGCGGAAGCCCACCTGATAATCTGCTACAGGGACAATGTTCATACCAGGGTCTCCCACAAACTGCGCTACAAAAACACAATTGGGGTCATTGTGGATTTCCGTAGGTGTTCCCTGCTGCATGATCTTGCCTTCATTCATGACCACGATATTGGTACCCATGGTCATGGCCTCAATTTGATCATGTGTCACATATATGAAGGTAGATTTCAGTTCCTCATGCAACTGGATCAGCTCCGTACGCATTTCACTGCGGAGCTTGGCATCCAGATTGCTTAAAGGCTCATCCATCAGGAAGCACTCGGGATATTTTGCGATCGCACGAGCCAATGCCACGCGCTGCCGCTGTCCACCGGACAGCTTTGCGGGCTTCCGCATGGCATATTCGGTCAGACCCACGACATCCAGCGCGTGATCCACACGCTCCTTGATTTCGAATCTTGGGATTCTGGCATTGACGAGGCCGAATTCGATATTTTCCCGCACCGTCATGTGGGGATAAAGAGCGTAATTCTGGAACACCATGGCCAAACCCCTGTCGCCAGGATCCAAATTGGTAATATCGATATCCGCCATCATAATCTTGCCGTCCGTGATTTCTTCCAGACCGGCGATCATCCGCAGCATGGTGGTTTTACCACAGCCGGAAGGCCCCACCAAAACTGTGAAACTGCCATGTGGAATGGTGAGCGTCACATCATCCACCGCCCGCTTGGCGGGCAATTCCTTTTCTTTTGAAAAGATACCACGGCGTTTTTTCTGATTCTTGGAAATGCCGTATATTTTAACAATGTTCTGTAAATGAATATCTGCCATTGATCATCACTCCAAATCCCGGAAAGTAGCCAATGTAACGGCTGCCTTGGATATATACTGACATACATCGGGGTCCGTGAGCACCGCGTGCTCCATGGAACGCTGGGCATTATAGCTGGAATTGTTCAGCAGCCACTCGTCCGGAAACGCCGGGTGCACCATCATTTCCGCCACAGGATAGCCCGATAACGACCTGATCAGGCACAGGCATTTTTCTTTCAGGTCCTCCGGGGTTTCGCCCGGCTTGACCTTGAAGCTCCCCTCAAAATAGGTGCGGGAAAACCGACTCGTTGCCAAGTCCCGCACGGGCAGCTTCTCTTCCTCCGCCAGCCTTCGGATCGCGCAGCTTGCCTTGGTGAACTTTTGATGCGCATACAGGTGGGAGTCCATGTGGGTGGGTGTTCGGCCGGTCAACTCCACAAAGCGATGATACTGTGCCCGCATCTCCTGATACAATTCTTCCTCATCGTATCGGTCATCACTGCCAAGCGCCGACGGCTTCAAAAACATACCTTTCTCCGTAAGGCTGGGCCCGTTCGTCAACGGACTTCCCAGGCTGATGTTGACATGCAGCCCCACTGCCAGATCAGGATTTCCCCGGGCGATGGCAGCCGCACTCTGCGTGCCCGGCATATTGACCATCATGGTTGTAGATGTGACGATTCCACGCTTCATTGCATCCAGGATCCCCTGCGTCACACCATCTGAAAGGCCAAAATCATCCGCATTTACGATCAGTTTCATGTTAACTCCGGCCAGTAACGCTGGTTTGCGTCAATCAGGTCGTCAAGCACTGCCCGGGCCTTCTTCGCATCTACCAGGGTGCGGTTCAGCGTCAGCGCCTGAAGCGCTTTCTTGTACGATCCTTCAAAATAACTATCCACGGTCAAAGACTCATAAGCGTATTGCCCCTCCATCAGGCCCTTCATGAACACATCAATCTGACCAAACGGAACTGCAGTCACGCCATTCCTGCCCACATGGGCAACGGTTTCGACCATCGCATTCTCATGGAAATTGGTTACCGTATCATTGTTTCTGGTGATCATAATAAAGGTTTCGCCCTTATCATACGCAATGCTGGAGGCCACATCCACGATCATATCCGCATGGGCTTCGCTCCTGGCAATGGTCAGCCCCCGGGTTGTGCCCCGCTGAACAGCTTGCCTGCACTGGGTAAACACACGCTTTTCTCTTCCGTTTTTGACTTCCTCCGTGCGGGTATGGTCCGTATCCAGCCGGGCCACCACCTGTTCCGGATACAGGTAATATTGCAGGTATGTGTTGGGTACATAATCCGGAAAGTCCCGCATGATGGTCTGCACCATAGCGTATGTATGCAGCCAGGAGGCATCCCGTTCCGCCGCATCAGCAGGCAGGAAGCCCTCGTTCAGGATTTTTTCCCGCAAAGGCGCCAGCAAGTCATTCCCGTCCCTGTCCTTCAGCTTTGTGAACCAGCCAAAATGATTCAACCCCACGTATTCGGGTACGATATCCTCACGCTGGATTCCCAGGATCTTGGCAAAGGACTGCAATAGATTGACCGGCTGGTCACACATATTGATGATTTTTTTGTCCCCCGGAAACACTCTTTCCAGCGCCAGCGCTATGATGGCAGCGGGATTTGTATAGTTGAGGATCCAGGGATCGTCGGCGTAGGTCCGGGCATCCCGGACGATTTCAATCATATCCGGAATGGACCGCAACCCATAGGCAAAGCCGCCGGGACCACAGGTCTCCTGGCCCACCACGCCATGCGCCAGCGGAATCTGCTCATCCATCATCCGCATGTCAAAGCCGCCGGTGCGAATCTGGCAGAATACAAAATCCGCATCCCGGTAAGCCCGTTCTTTATCGGTGGTATACATAAATTTCAGTTCGGGATATTCTTCCGCAAACAGGACTTTTGCAAACTCGCCAATTACCGCCTGACGCTCTGCGTCAATATCATAAAGCCGCAGCTCTTCCAGGGGAAACTCGTATTTCTTCTGGCACAGGCTCTTGAGCAAACCAGGAGTCCATGTGGAGCCCCCTCCAACAATTACAACTATGTTTTTCTTCACAGTCAGACACCTCTCAGGTTCGCTTTTGTTACAAATAAAGCTTATCAACTTTTGTGCAGTTCATCAATCTTTCAAACCTTTTCTGTATCCATGGAACAGAACCGGAAACATGTAACATTCCCCCGTAATATATTACTTTTCCATCATTTCTTGAAACAGACTGTTTGATATGATATATCTACAAAGGGGTGAATGCCATTTTTCAAAGTTTTTCAGCTGATGTAATCAACGCTCTCAGCCCGCTTGAGCTGGAAATTCTTCGTTACATCAACAAGCATAAAGAAGATATCGCCAACATGTCCATCCATGATTTGGCCAAGACCACCTTTGTATCCGCCACCACCATCATTCGGCTTTGCAAAAAACTGAATCTGGAAGGATACAGCCACTTAAAATACTTCCTCCGGGACCAAGCGGCCTCCCGGCAACAGGAGGAGAGCATTTACGCCTCCTGTTCCCTGCAGGATCTTTTGGCGGAGGAGCTGTCTGACATCGAGCGAACCGCGAAGGGGATTGATCTGCAGGCAGTGAACGAGATTGCCGCTTTAATGCATCAGAAGACCCATATCCATTTCTTCGCCAAGGGCCTGACCAGCATTGTTTTTGAATATGCTTCCCGCCATCTGCTTTCACTTTCCCGCCATGTGACATTATATCAGGATACCCACATCGCCTACATCCAGGCAGAACAATTGACGGAAAATGACATTGTTTTCCTCGCCTCCTTAAGCGGTGAAACGGAACAGGTGGTCCGTGTAGCCCAGATCGCCAGAGCCCGTAATGCCAAAACCGTTACCTTCACTGTCAAGCCTACTTCCAGATTAGCCAAGCTGGGCGATTACCATTTCCATCTGGTGAATGATGCCACCACTACTCTGGATGTGGACACCAAATCCCGTTGTCAGCTAATGCTGATTCTGAATATAATTATCAAAGCATTTGTCCGGCAGTCTGCGCTGGCAATGACACAATCAAAACCACAGGCTTAACCGGCAGTGCAGAACGTAGACAAAGCGGTTTTGACAATTGATCTAAAACCGTTTTGTCATGACACGAAGTTTTTTATATAAGTAAGCAACGGGAAGAACACAAATAAAGTGAAATCTTTGGTTCCTGCTTCTATGACTTCTCTTATAAACACAGCCCATATTCAGTAAGGGGACAGGCAAGGGTACAAAGCCCGAATACGCAGGGTTGCATAAAATAGACCCTCGACCTCTTCAATGAAATCAAGGGTTATTCTGGTGGGATTAATTGGGCTCGAACCAACGACCTCCACGATGTCAACGTGGCGCTCTAGCCAACTGAGCTATAATCCCGCTGGCGCAGTTGGAAGTTTAGCATATCCGTGCATGGAATGCAAGCCGTCGGCGTACCTTATATAAAATGAGCGCGAAGAGACAGTGTTGCCTCAAATAAGAATGAGCGCGAAAAGAGTATGCTGATTGAATGAAAGGGAAAGTATCAATGGCGACAAGAATTGAGGTTACCAAA
>Ga0255341_1000307_pt1 | contig 85611 bp, 69 predicted proteins | sample wastewater_treat_8_FD_192418 | JGI IMG/M metagenome (GOLD analysis project Ga0255341, IMG submission 192418) | Wastewater microbial communities from Lulu Island WWTP, Vancouver, Canada - plant12 | ecosystem: Engineered > WWTP > Wastewater > Unclassified | place: Canada: Vancouver, British... | reverse complement strand
CAAATAGCTGAAATTCAATATAAAATAAACAGAAGACCAAGAAAAATATTAAACTATGAATCCCCTGTGAATCTTTTCTTTAATTTAGCTTCTTGAATTTTGTTGCATTTGATAGTTGAATCTGCCAATTAGTAAAAACATTTTGTAATTATATTATAATTTGTGATATTTGTAAAAATTATAAAATCATGATAAAAGTTAACGAATATTATAATGGAGCCGTTAAATCAATGGCTGTTGAAAACAAAATCGGAAATTTTACTGTTGGAGTTATTGAGGCGGGTGAATATGAATTTGGAACATCCACAATTGAAATAATGACGGTTGTTTGCGGCGAAATAGAAGCAATGCTTAGTGGTGAAAATGAATTCAAAGTTTATAAGCCATTTGAATCCTTTCGTATTGAAAAAGGAGATAAATTCAAAATGCGGGTTGCCAATACTTCCTCTTACCGTTGTGAATATATTTAAGCACAATGTCGTCTGCTCCATCTAAATATGATAATATTTATGTTGGCTTTTCTTTTTGGCTAGCCGATAAAATACATGGAGATATTATATCTCCGGAGATGTGGAGTTTGCTTTTAACCATTGAAAAATCCCGTTCTCTCAGTGATGCAGCGCGTAAAATGGGAATAAGTTATCGAAAAGCATGGGATATGGTAAGGCGTTGTGAAGAAGCTCTTGGATTTAACTTGTTTATTAAATCACGCGGAGGGCGCGATGGCGGTATTACCACGCTTTCTGCAGATGGAGAAGAATTGGTGGCTGCATATCATAATTTGATTAAGAATATAGAGCCGGTGTTTGAACAACACATTAAATTATTTAAACGCACTTTGAAAGGAAAAAGAATCTGATTTCGAATTGTTGTAGTTTAAATAAATATTAATTAAAAAAACATTACAACTTTATAATTATGTGCTTTATGCACATTCGTCGTTTGTTTCATATACATGGAATAAAACGTTAACATAAAAAATCAGCCATAATATTATTATGGCTGATAAAAATATTCAATAAAACTATTTTAATTAATACTTTACTCTTTGATTAATTTTATTTTCACAGCTACATCTTCATCCTTTTCATTTTTTGCAATTTCAAATTGCACCTCATCACCTACTTTTAGTTCTGTTATGTCTGCGTTCATCAAAGAGTGAAAGTGGAAAAACAAATTGTTGGGCGGATATTTAATAAATCCATAACCATTTTTCAATGAAAGAATGCTGGATGTTCGCTCAATTCCATCACCTACCAATTCAATAAAATCATCATTTTCATAAAGTTCAAATTCCTTTTTCTCCGATCTGGGTACAAATAAACCATTAATAGTAGGGTTGGATGCAAAATCCGGATCTTCTATTAAGTCGTGCATTGACACGGGATAGGTGATTTCTCTGAGCAAATCCTGTGAAGTACGTGTCATTTTTTGCTGACCAAAATCATCAACAAATTCAAAATCCCAGCTTATCAGCATAACTTTTGTCCCCTGTGCATTGACTTTTCTTACAAGAGGAACATAATCTCCGTCACTTGCAATTAGAACAATAACGTCAAAATGGCGGCTCATATTAAGGTCGTATGCATCTAATGTTAGCCATACCTCAATGCCTTTTTCCATTTTAACACCCTGTACCGTTCTAACAGGGAAATAATGAGTTGTAATGCCTTCCGACATTAAAATATCGTCAAACAAACGGTCAAAATACAATTGATTTCCTTTCAGGCTTGCTTCTTTTGCGCTTGGTCTGCTACGGAAATAATGTGCATCAACTATTTGACAATATTGTGGGTCAATTCCTTCTTCTTGGCCAACATATTGGCGAATAAAATTATGTAATCCGCTAATACTAATCCTGCTTTGGCGTTCATGAACGTAATTATAATAATTGCTTACATGCAAAAAATAATTTCCATCATAAAATACACCAATACGAATTAAATTTGTCTTACGATCCTGATTCATGATAATTTCTATTTAATAATTATATTTTTAGGCAGCAAATATACAATAAATAAATAAAAAACATTAATTAAACTGATGTATATTAGTGTTTTGATTAAAAATAACCAAAATATTATAAAATATTGGCATTTAATATGCTGAATATTTATGTATACCTCATTTATTTATTTAATCTTAACTGAAAGCCATTCTTCCAATTTTGCTATTATCTCGTTATGTAAATCGTCAGGCATATCACTAATGCGCACATTGTGGCAGTTGTTTTTATCCATGGCAAAAATTACGTTTTTATTATTGCCACACACGGCCGCTGTTGCGCTCCACGGGTCATCTTCGCCATAAATGAAAATAATATTTTTTGCATCAGTCTTAATGTAATCTCTGACAAAATCAAGCATGTCGGGATTATAATTTATTTGGGCACTTTTTGGCACTAAAATTTTATTACTTATGTAGTCAGAGTTAATTGAAAGCAAATTCCCCAAGCCTAAAGTATCGTAACCATAATAGCCAACCTCATTGTATGCTTGAACAAAGAATGCACCTGTTTTACGTTGGTCATGTATCCCATAGGTTGTTGGCTCAATAATCTTTTTTAAGTGTTTGTACAATGTAGCAGGCTTGGAATCTGCTGCCGGAATTGCTGCCGTATTACCGCAATATTGAAAAAAAGCAAATGGATATTCAACCACCATATAGTCAAGTGTGCTGTCTAAACTCATCAACAGGGTGTCATGTGCATTTTTTATATCTATAGAAATATACTTTTTCATATCGTTTCTGTTTTTTAAAACAGCTCGCTGAAATTCCAGAATCTTACGTCTTACCGAATCAGTACCAATTGTTTTTAAATACGAAATACAGCGCGGATCTTCGTCGGCTATGGTAAATGGGGCCACATAAGAAACCGTTGCTTCAACATCATCCGGATATAATGCACGATGATAAACACATGTGCTACCACCTTTACTGGCTCCTGTTGTTACCCATTTCCCTTTATAAAACGGTTTAATCATGCTTATAATTTTATGATGATCGGCTGCAGCCTGCATAACAGTTAGGTATTCCCACGGACAACCTTCAGGAATGCTTTTACCGAAAAATCTATGTTCAATTACTATTTGATTAGCGTTGAGAAGTGATGTGAGCTCTTCGATATACCAGGAGAGTTTGGCATGTTCAGCAGAATAACCTTCGGTAACCAATACTGTAGGAGCATCAAAACTGCGATGGGTAATAAAAACACGTTGTGTAAAAAATCCCTTACTTTCATCAGTATGGTCGATTGGCATTTTAACATTTAAAATATAAGATTCTGAATAGCCATTTACAGCAGCCTTATCAAAAATTTCAACTCCCTCAATATTTTTGAGTAAAGATTTTAATTCCTGTGCTTTGGATTGAATACAAAAAACAAAAAGTATAGAAATTGAAACTAAAAATATTTTTTTCATTTGAGTAATTTTTGCAATTATACAAAATAATTGATTTTTATAAGTATGTAATAGATGAAAAACCATTATGTTTGTACGTTCAATTAACGAATTAAGATGAAAATCATACTCAATAATACGCCCGAAATACTTGATGAAAATAAAGAATGGACAATTCAGGATATTATTCAGCTGAAAAAATATTCGTTTAAGCTTTTGGTTGTTAAAATAAACGATAAACTGATTCCTAAGTCTGATTATGCTTCAGCCACAGTAAAAGATGGCGATGAGGTAATGATATTGCATTTAATGTCGGGAGGTTGATTTTTGCTTATTTTTTATTTCAATAATTACCTCTTGCTGCAATAAGTTTTACTTCAAGCAATTATTTTTTTTGCAATATAAATCCAGGAAATTCCACCTGAAAGTTTTTTAATTCGAACCATTTTATATTTGTGTTCTTCCAAAATATTTAAAAAATCACTTCCGTAAGGAAATTGTTTTACGGTGGAATTTAGATAAGAGTATGCAGTTTTGTTTTTAGACATTCTGCGCCCTATTATAGGAATGAATAAATTGAAATAAAATTTGTATATAAGGCGCCATAACATATTTGCGGGCATTCCAAATTCAAGAATGGCAATATGTCCGTTCGGTTTTAGAATTCTATAAATTTCCGCCAATCCGTTCTCGAGTGATTCAAAATTACGTATTCCAAAAGCGCATGAAACAATATCGAAATAATTTGCATCGAAAGGTGTTTTTTCGGCATTGCATTTTGTCAATTCACATTTTATGTTGCTTTTTTTAAGCTTTTTTTCTGCTATTTCCAGCATTTTTTCGGAAGGGTCTGCAGCAAATAATATGTGTGGGTTAAGTTTGGCAAGTTCAATGGTTAAATCTCCGGTTCCGGCTGCCATATCCAGAACTGAACTATGATTAAGCTGTTTTATTGTTCTCCTTAATTTTCGCCTCCAAATCTTATCAATGCCAAAAGACAGCCTGTGATTAATTTTGTCATAAGTTGGTGCAATGTCGTTGAACATGTCAACAACACAGGTTGAGTTTTTATTGCCTGCGTTTTCAACGCCCATAATTATTGATTATCCTTATAATAATCAAGGAATCTGTCTTTATCGACAGGGACAACGCCAACATACTCGCAAACAATGCCTGCCGCTGCATTTGACCATTCCGTCATTTGTTTTGGTGTGGCACCTATTGATAATGCAAGTGCAGCAACGGCAATAACCGTATCACCGGCGCCAGACACATCTGCCACATTGCGCACCATGGATGGAATATGAATGTATTTTGCTTTATTTTTTTCATTAAAACACAGCAACATACCCCGTTCTCCCAAAGTCAATAACATATATTTAATATTCTGCTGTTTTCTGAATTTTTCGCAAACCTTTGCCAGATCATCTATTTCATAAGGCAAGTCAATATTTAAGGCATCTTTGAGTTCTTTTAGATTTGGCTTAAAAACAGTAACGTTTTTGTAGTGGATAAAATTCCTTTTTTTGGGGTCAACCAAAACCGGAATATTTTGTTTTAAGGCTTCGGAAACTATTGTGCTTATAAGTTGTGAATCTATAACTCCCTTATCATAATCTTCGAATATAATGGCATCGAATTTATGATTTTTAATCAAATTAAGGATTTGGCGTGTGAAGCTTTTTTGCAAATCAGCAGGGAGAGCAATGTCTGTTTCTTCGTCAACGCGTAGCATTTGAACATTGTTTCCAATTATTCTGTATTTAGTGGTTGTAACTCTCTTATCACTTTTGACCAATCCGTCGCTCGTCATTTTATTTTCGCATAGCAAATTCTCAAATAATGCTGCCTTGTCGTCATTTCCTACAACAGTGGAAAGAATAGCATTACTGCCAAGAGCTTTAATGTTAAGGGCAACATTAGCAGCTCCGCCCATTCTGTTTTCGCGTTTAGTTACCGATACAACCGGCACAGGAGCTTCGGGGCTTATTCTGTCAACTTTTCCCCAAATATAAGTGTCGAGCATCACATCACCAATGATGAGTATTTTTTTATTTAAAAACGGATTTTTATTTTGTTTCATAATTTTTTGCTGCAAATATTAAACAAATGCAAAAATAAGAATTTATTGTGCAAGGTTTAACTTTATTGAATTCTGTGTAATGATGTAAATTCAAAAAACCGGTATCGACGAATAATTTTCATCGATGATTAGTTTAAACATTAAAAATAGTTACATTTGTTTACTGATTTCAATATGAAAAAACTGCATAAACTTTTATTAAGAGCCTATATTGGCCCGCTGATTCTGACTTTTTGTATTGCAGAATTTGTTTTGTTAATGCAGTTTTTGTGGAAATATATTGATGACCTTGTTGGCAAAGGACTTGATTTTTTGATTATTGTTCAACTTTTGTTTTATGCCTCGGCAACTTTTGTTCCCATGGCTTTACCTCTTGCCATTTTGTTGTCGTCGCTTATGACTTTAGGTAATTTAGGAGAAAATTATGAGCTTGTTGCAGCAAAAGCCTCAGGTATTTCTTTCAGGAAGATAATGATGCCTCTTGTATTGTTGTCTTTTATGATTAGTGGAATAGCATTCTTTTTCAGCAATCAGGTTTTGCCGGTGGCTAATCTTAAAATGTTTTCGTTGCTATATGACGTAAAGGAACAAAAACCGGCATTAAATATTCAGGAAGGCGTTTTTTACCGTGACATAGACGGCTATGTTATAAAGGTTGGTGAAAAGGATAAGGATGGTCAAACCATACATAGAGTTTTAGTTTACGATCACACAAAACCGGGTGGTAATTTATCTGTAACCATTGCTGAAAGTGGTACTATGGTTACTACCGAAGATAAGCGAACGCTGGTTTTCACCTTGTATAACGGCACAAATTATACAGAGCTCAGAAACAATAAGGAGAGCCTGACGCGCAGGCCAATGCAGAGAGTGCATTTTAAGGAAGAGCAGATGCGATTCGATCTTTCTTCTTTCTCAATGAGTCGTACAAGCGAAGAGCTTTTTAAGGAACATTATCAGATGATGAACTTAGTTCAACTCTCAAATTCAATTGATTCACTGAATTCCGAAACATATCAGCGGCAAAATGATTTTACCACGCAGTTGTTACATATGTTTGGATACTATCATAATTATTATATTCTTAAAAAACATAATCTAGGCAATATTTCATCGTCTAAAGCAAACAACTTTGCATCAATTCGGGATGACTTAACTCCCACACAGTACAAAACAGCAGTAGGAGAGGCCATTTCTGCAGCAAGGGTAAACTCTATGCTGGTAGATAATTTCAGCAAAGAAATTGATGCAAAGCAAAAAATCCTTATTAAACATCAGGTAGAAATCCAACGCAAGTTTACACTTTCCATAGCTTGTTTGTTGCTGTTTTTCATAGGCGCTCCTTTGGGGGCTATTATACGCAAGGGTGGGTTAGGACTGCCTTTGGTTGTGTCGGTACTGGTGTTTATTATATATTATGTCATTTCAATTACAGGTGAAAAGAGCGTTAAACAAGGAGTACTAATTCCCGAAATAGGAATGTGGATTTCTTCTTTGTTTTTACTTCCTTTTGGAATCTGGCTTTCCATTAAGACAACAACAGACAGTCCGCTCATGGATGTTGACATGTGGTCCAGGTTTATTAGCAGGATAAATCGTTTATTTCGGTTTAAAAAAAAGAATTAAATGAGAATTCTACAGATTTGCCATAAGTCTCCTTTTCCGCCTGCCGAAGGCGGCCCTATGGCAATGAAGGCCATACGCGATGGTTTGTCGGAGGCAGGGCATTGTGTACATACTTTCGCGCTTAGTACTCCCAAATTTAAAATTGATAAAGAATTTGCATCTGGGGTTAATGATTTTTCTTTTTCTTTTGTTGACACTACAGTTAAATTTTTACCGGCACTATTTAATTTATGCCTAAACAAGTCGTATCATATTTCACGCTTTTATAAAAGAAGAATTTTTCAGGAAATTAGCAATATTTTAAAGGAGTCAGCTTATGATGCAATTTTGGTGGAAAGCATTTTTATGATGCCGTATTTTAAGCAGATAAAAAAAATATTTAACGGACCCGTTGTATTGCGTGGTCATAATATAGAACACATAATTTGGGAGCGGATTGCCGGTAATGAGAAGAATTTTTTAAAGAAGATATACTTAAAAATTTTGGCAAAACAATTAAAACATTATGAAGTTAAATGTTTTTCGGTTGTTGATGCCATAGCTTCGATAAGCGATGTTGACACAGAAATTATAAAAAACATTTGCCCCGGCTCCAAAGTGCAAACAATTCCATTTGCAATTAAATCAAGGTCTGATGTCATTATAAAAAATATTTTTTCTGCACGTTTTGGTCATATTGGCTCAATGGACTGGATACCTAATTTAGAGGGTATTAACTGGTTTATGGAACAAGTTTGGCCTGAAATAATAAAAGAAAATCCCGATGCTGAATTTTATTTGGCAGGCCGTAATATGCCGATTGATTTGGTTAGCAATAGTGATTTAAATTTATTTGTTGAGGGAGAAGTTGAAAGTGCTGAAGATTTCATGAAGCAACTTGATGCTTTGGTGGTACCTTTGTTGTCGGGAAGTGGTGTACGTATAAAAATTGCTGAAGCATTATCGCTTGGTGTTCCGGTTATTACTACGCCCGTTGGTTGTGAAGGGTTGAAGGTTACGAATGAAAAAGATATTATTGTTTGTAAGGATGCTAAAGATATGGTTGAAAAAATAAGAAAAGTAATTCAGGAACCTGAAACACTTTATAATATTGCCAGAGAAGCCGTAAAAACCATATCGCAGCATCACGAGCCACAAAAAATAACAAAACTACTTGTTGACTTGTTAGAAAATAAGCAATTATGAATCGTCCGGAACTATATGTAATATTACCACGAATTCCTTGGCCGCTTGAAAAAGGGGACAAGTTGCGCTCATATTATTTCATAAAAGGGCTGAGTGAATATTACGACATAACACTATTTGCTCTATACGATGAGCGTTATAGCAGTGAGGCAGTTGAAAAGATTTGTGCCATTACTAAAAAACATTACTTTTTCAGGATTAATTATTTTTCAGTGTTTTTCAATGCCATAATTGCGTTTTTCTCAGGCAAACCTTTTCAGGTTGCATATTTCACCAACTATCGCCTAAAAAGAGCAGTAAAAAAAGCAATTCGTGACAATAAACCAAAAGCTATTTTTTGTCAGCTTATTCGTACTGCGCAATATGCAAAAGGATTTGATTGTATAAAAATTTTAGACTATCAGGATACTCTTTCCTTGGGGATGAAACGCCGCGCCGCCAATACGGGAGGTTTACATAAATTGTTTTTTAATTCTGAAAGCAGAAGGTTAACACGTTATGAGTCTAAAGTTTCAAAATGGTTTGACCACACATTAATTATTTCCGAGCAAGACAAGTCTGAATTACCGGTTAATGTATCAAAAGTACATGTAATACCAAATGGAGTTGATACATCCTATTATTATCCGCACGACAATGAAATATTGTACGATATATTGTTTGTGGGAAATATGTCTTATGCTCCCAATATAAATGCCATGGAATATTTTGTAGAGCATATATTACCTGCCGTGGTTGAACAAATTCCAGATGTAGAATTAGCCATAGTGGGGGCCAAACCACATATGCGGGTTAGATTGCTGGCCTCAGATCATGTTGTAGTTACGGGATGGGTTGATGACCCGAGGGAATATTATAGCAGTGCAGCGTTATTTATTGCGCCTATGCAGATAGGAACCGGTCTTCAAAACAAATTACTGGAAGCCATGTCGATGCAGATACCATGTATTACCACAGAATTAGCCAATAATGCACTGGGAGCTAAGCATGGAGATGAGATATTGGTAACTGATACTGTAAATGAGTGGATTGAACTAGTTGTTGCTTTGTTAAAAAATAATGAAGAGAGACAACGCATAGCAGAAAATGGTCGAAAATTTGTAATGGAGAATTACTCATGGGCAGTTCAAATTGAAAAATTAAAACAAATTATTGAATTATGAAAGATAAATCTTTAATCAGCACAATAATAATTGCGATTGCCATTATTATTACAGGCTATCTACTTGGGACAAATTACAAGAACAAGAATAAAAAACCAAACACAATTGAAGTTACGGGATTAGCCGAAAAAAATTTTAAATCAGATTTAATTGTATGGAATGGTTCTTTCTCGAAGTCGAACAAAGATTTAAAGTCGGCTTCGAACGAATTAAAAAAAGATGTTGATAAAGTAAAAGCATTTTTTGATGAAATGAAGGTGCCGTTAAAAGAAATTTTATTTTCTGCTGTTCAAATAGAAAGAGAATACGAAACGGTATATGATGATAACGGCAATAGTAAAAGCACATTTATAGGATATAAATTGACGCAAAATGTAAAAATTGAATCTAAGAATATTAGTTTGATAGAAAAAGTTTCTCGTGAAGTTTCGACATTAATAGATGAGGGAGTTGAATTTTACAGTGAATCTCCCATGTATTATTATACAAAATTATCTGATCTCAAATTGCAATTAATTGAAGAAGCCACAAAAGATGGTCGGGCTCGAGCCGAAAAAATTGCAATTAATGGCGGAGCTAAAATTGAAAGATTGATGCAAGGCGACATGGGTGTATTTCAAATCACTGCTTGTAATAGTGATGAGGACTATACATGGGGTGGGGCTTTTAATACTTCATCTTTAGAAAAAACAGCTTCAATTACTGTTTATTTAGTTTTTGAGATTAATTAAAATCTATTATACATGTTTAATTTAAGGGGGCTATTATTTTATTTGTTTTTCTTTGTTTCTTTATTGCTGTTTTCGCAACAAAAGACTACTGTTAGCGGGCGCATTACAGAAAAGGGCTCGGGAGAAACATTAATAGGAGTTAATGTTTACATTCCTGATTTAAAAGTTGGCACAGTTAGTAATGCTTATGGGTTTTATAGTATTACATTCAACACTAGCGCTGAAGTAAATATTGTTTTTTCTTATGTTGGATTTACGTCTCAATCCATAACCATTGCTCCTGGAGAAACAAAAGAGTTGAACATTATATTATCTTCAAGTGTCGATTTAAAGGAAGTTGTGATTATTGATTCAGCTTATAAAAAAGTTAGTGACCATGCTCAAATGAGCAATTTTCAGCTTCCGGTGGAATATGTTAAAGAAATTCCAGCTGTATTGGGAGAGAAAGACGTATTTAAGGCTTTGCAGCTTTTGCCTGGGGTTCAAAAAGGTAACGAAGGCAGCAGTGGATTGTATGTTAGAGGAGGAGGTCCGGATCAAAATCTTATAATTTTAGATGATGCCACCGTTTACAATGCCAATCACTTATTTGGTTTTTTCAGTCTATTCAATGGGGACGCTTTAAAAAGTATTGAACTTATAAAAGGCGGATTTCCTGCAAGATATGGCGGACGTTTATCTTCGGTTGTTGACATGAATATGAAAGATGGCAACAGGGAAAAAATTTGCGGAGAGGCAGGTATAGGTTTTATTTCGTCTAAGGCAACTATTGAAGGCCCCATAATAAAAAACAAATCATCTTTTCTTGTTTCCGGCAGAAGAACCTATATTGATGCTTTAATGCGTCCTATGATGAGCAAGGAGAGGGGCACATTTGGTTATTATTTTTATGATTTTAACGCAAAAGTCAATTATGAAATAGATAAGAAAAACCGAATTTATCTAAGTGGTTATTTTGGCAGAGATAAATTTCATTTTTCCGAAAGCAGCAACTGGTCGAGTGGTTATACCAGATTAAAAGCCGGTTTGTTCTGGGAAAACTCAACAGCAACATTAAGATGGAATCATATTTTTTCGAATCGTTTGTTTTCTAATGCATCTTTTATTTTTAGTAATTACGGATTAAAAATATACGAAGAAGAGAAATATACCAGTTCTCGGTTTAGTCTTAATTATTCCAGCGGAATCCGTGATTTTGGTGTAAAATATGACCTGACGTTTTATCCAAATACAGTTCACACACTTCGTTATGGCATTCAGTCAACATGGCATAGATTCAAGCCTTCGGCAGTAGTGCTGGAGATAACCAGTTCGAATGAGTATTTTTCTGAAATAAGTTCTATTCACACAATTGAGAACTCCGTATATTTTGAGGATGAATTAAAGTGGAATCGCTGGCGTGGTAATATTGGATTTAGAGCCTTTGACTTCATAACTAATTCTTGTCACTATATCAGACCGGAGCCAAGGCTTTCCTTTGGATATATGCTTACCGAGCAGTCCAGTTTAAAGGCGTCGTGGACAATTATGAATCAAAGCGTACATTTGCTCAGTAATACCGGAATGGGCTTGCCTACTGATTTATGGGTGCCGTCCACAAAAAATTTAAAACCGCAAAATTCATGGCAAGCTGCAATTGGGTATGCACGCGATTTGCCAAAAGGGTTTACCTTGACGGCAGAAGCGTATTATAAAAAAAGCAACGATGTAATTGGATATCGTGAAGGAGCAAGTTTTTTGATGATTAATGACCCGTCCGATGCAAACCAGTTCAAATGGGAGGATAATATTACAACAGGTCAAGGCTGGTCGTATGGAGGTGAACTTTTGCTTCAAAAACGTATTGGTAAATGGACAGGATGGATTGGCTATACATTAAGCTGGACTGAGTTGCAATTTGATGAGATAAATAGCGGGCATAAATTTTATGCCAAATATGACAGGCGCCATGATATATCGGTGGTAAATATGTTAAAATTAAACGATTTTATATCTCTCAGTTGTGTTTGGGTTTATAGTTCGGGCAATGCATTAAATCTGCCAATTGAAACTTATGATGCTATTCCTGACTATGGTAATAATCTCGGCTTTGTTGATAATTTATTCACATATTATTATGGTCCCAAAAATAGTTTTAGGCTAAAACCATATCACCGACTTGATATTAGTTTGCAACACAGCAAACAAAACTTAAAATCAATTCATACGTGGGAAATAGGTGTTTATAATGCATATAACAGACGTAATCCATATTTTTATTATATTGACATGTCGTTTTCCGGAGAAAACCAGCTTAAGCAAGTTTCCTTATTCCCACTAATTCCTTCATTTTCGTATAACATTAAATTTTAATCATGAGAAACTTAATTTTATTTTGCCTTTTTACCATGATTATGGTATCATGCGAAGACATGGTTACAAATATTGATGTACCACAAAGTGAGCCACATTATGTTATTCATTCTTATATTTCACCTGAAGATTCATTGTTAACTGTTATTGTTGGCAAGTCGCAGCCTGTTTTCGGGCAGCAGAACAACGATAATTCGTGGGTTGATCAAGCCCATGTTTTCGTTAACAATTTTGAACTTTCCCGTGATAATAATAATTCTTGTTGTTTTTGGGCACCGGCATCAGTTTTAGACATTAAACCCGGCGGGAACTATACTGTTTTGTTGCAAATTGGCACTCAAAATATATGTCAGGCTTCATGCACTGTGCCTGTAAATCGTAATGAATCAATTATTTTTAAAGATATTGATTCAGTTCAGAATCATACCAGTGATGAAAATAGTTATTATGACTATTATGTTATTTATTCATTTACAGACATAGCCGGAGAAGAAAATTATTATAAAGTTGCCTTAGAAGTTTTATTATTAGATCAATATTCCGGTGATACCGTAGTTTTTTATGATTATTATCAAAACGAACAATTCATTAAAGATGCTTTGTTCGAAGGAGGAGTTTATACCGATAGAATAAAATTAGACATGGCTGAGCCGGTTGATAATATAATAGGGTTTAATTTTATCTTATACACCTGTGATAAAAATTACTATAATTACCATAGGGCTATTTTTTCGCAAACGGGAAATAATCCTTTCTCAGAACCTGTAATTATTCCTTCAAATGTTGAAAACGGGCTTGGATGTGTTGCCGGACTAAGAAAATATACAAAGAGGGTTTTTATTCGATAATAAATTTAAGAATCACCAAGTAAAGATATTGGAACAGGTATAAATACCCATAGAAATTTTTTTTTCATTTTTTATCTTATAAATTTTGAGGTTTGCAGATACTATTTAATATTTTGTTAAATTAACAAATATTTATTTGTCTATAATATGTTGATGTTTATCTTGTTAATTAAGTGTAAAGTTGAAAAATATTAAATTATTTAAGTATTTTTACCTGAATATTGGTTTAGTAAAACCACTCTATTATAATTTATAATTAATGAATACTTTTGTTTCATCAATAATAAAATTCATGACGCGAGTTATAATAGTCGATAACGAACCAACATTCAGAAAAGGGCTTAAAGCTATTTTAAATAGTATAGGGAATGTTGATGTTGTTGGCGAAGCTTCAAATGGGGAGGAATTTTTGAAGTTAATTGATGAAACGAGCGCAGATGTAGTTTTTATGGATGTTAAAATGCCTATTCTTGATGGTATTGAAGCTACAAAAAAAGCAATAATAAGCCATCCTAATTTACATATAATAGGTTTTTCTTCATATGAAAACGAGGATTATGTAAGCAGAATGGTAGAAGCCGGAGCCTGTGGTTATTTAACTAAATCAGGTGAGAATTACGACTTAATCACCCAAATAATAAATAATCCTGCTATTGGAATTTTTCCAAATAGCAGAAAGGTCTAATTTAAAAAAAACAGTTATGGAAACCAAGAAAATTTTAATTGTTGACGACGACATCGATGTAATCACCATCATCGAAACTATTCTTAAAAAAGAAGGTTATGTTGTTGTTTCTGCCAATGACAAAAAAGAAGGAATGAAAAAGATTAAGGAAGAAAAACCTGATCTTGCAATTCTAGACGTAATGATGACTACTCATTATGAAGGCTTTGAGCTGGCAAAAGAAATCACCGATGATCCGGAATTGAATAAAATGCCGGTTTTGATGCAAACATCAATCGATATTTTAACTACCACAAAACCTGATGTTCAGGCTATGGCACGCGAGTTTCGTAAAAACCCGGGATTTAAAGACCTGCATGTAATTCTTGTGAAGGATATAAATTCAGGTAAGGCGGGAGTTGATTACTTGTCAGAAGATGGAAGGAATGTTTGGTTCCCTGTAGATGGTTTTGTAAGAAAACCGGTTGATGCCAAAAAAATTGTTCCCGAAATTAAGCGAATTTTAGGCTAAACAAAAAAACAAAATAAAGTAGCAACACACATTGATATGGAAACGAAAATTGACAAAATTTTGGAACGTTACGACAACAGTGGTCGAGATTATTTAATTCCACTGTTACAGGAAATTCAAGACAAGGAAGGATACCTTTCTGAGGAAGCCATTGTTAAAACTGGTAAAAAACTAAAAATACCTACGAGTAAAATCTATGGTGTTGCTACTTTTTACAACCAATTCAGGTTCGAACCGGTAGGCAAATACCATATTATGGTTTGTCGTGGTACAGCATGCCATGTTTTAGGTTCGGCCACAGTTCTTCAGGAACTGGAATCAACATTAAAAATTAAAGCAGGACAAACCACACGCGACGGATTATTCAGTATTGAAGTTGTTGCGTGTATAGGAGCTTGTGGACTTGCCCCCGTACTTAACATCAATGGCGAATTTCATGCCAAGGTGACAACGGAAAAGATTAAGGAAATCATTGAAAATTACAGAGCTAAAGAACAATAGATATGGATAACTCAATCAAAAAATATCTGGAAAACCTTGCCAAGAGCAATGCCAAAGGAATTTCGGTGGCACTTCCCGAAAAAAACATTGACAGTAAAAAAACTACTGTATTTATTGGCGCAGGTACTTGCGGACTTGGCGCAGGCGCAGCAAAAACCAAAGCTGCAGTTGAAGAATATTTCAAAACTAATAAAATTGACGGAGAAATTATCGAAGTTGGTTGTATTGGTTTTTGCGCTGTTGAACCTATTATGGATGTTAAGTTACCCGGAATGAACAGGGTTTCTTTCTCCAAGGTTACAGCAGATAAAGTAAGCACAATTCTTGATAATGCTTTTGCAGGAAAAATTGACAAGGACAGTTCTCTTGGTCAGTTTAAAACGGAAGGCCTTAAATCATGGGATAGTGTAAAAGAAATCAACGAACATCCGTTTTTCGTTAAACAAAAACGCCTTGTACTTAAAAATTGTGGAATCATTAACCCTACCAGCATGGAAGAATATATCCAGAATGGCGGATATGCAGGCTTTATAAAAGCTTTGACATCTATGTCGGGTGAAGAGGTTATAGACACAATTGAAAAAAGCGGTCTTCGTGGACGTGGTGGTGGAGGATTCCCGACCGGAACCAAGTGGAGACTTGCATTTAAAACCCCTTCGGATCAAAAATATATGATCTGTAATGCTGATGAAGGTGACCCGGGTGCATTCATGGATAGAGCAGTTATCGAAGGTGACCCACATCGCTTACTCGAAGGTATGGCAATTGGTTCTTATGCAATTGGTGCAACAGTAGCTTATATTTATATCAGAGCTGAGTACCCATTGGCAATTGAGCGTTTAAAAACAGCCATAAAACAAGCTGAAGAATATGGTCTTCTTGGGAAAAACATTATGGGCTCAGGATTTGACCTACAAATAAAAATCAAAATGGGAGCAGGAGCATTTGTTTGCGGTGAAGAAACTGCATTAATGCATAGTATAGAAGGATATCGTGGTATGCCCAGCCCACGTCCTCCTTTCCCGGCTGAAAAAGGTTTATTTGGCAAACCAAGTTGTATAAATAACGTTGAAACATTTTCAAACGTTTCTGAAATAATTTTGAAAGGTGCAGACTGGTTTAGTTCAACGGGCACTGAAAAAAGTAAAGGAACAAAAGTTTTTGCATTATCAGGAAATGTTAAAAACACAGGGCTTGTTGAAATTCCAATGGGAACCACTATTCGCGAAATCATTTTTGATATCGCCGGTGGTATTGCTTTCGACAAAAAATTTAAAGCTGTTCAAATCGGAGGTCCTTCAGGTGGTTGTATAACAGAAGAAAATCTTGATATTCAGATTGATTATCAAAACCTGATAGCTGCCGGTGCAATGATGGGTTCAGGAGGTTTGGTTGTAATGGATGAAGATACATGTATGGTTGACATAGCTAAATTTTTCATGGATTTTATTCAGCGTGAAAGCTGTGGAAAATGTATCCCATGCCGCGAAGGAACAAAACGCATGCTTGAGATTCTTCAAAGCATTACGTCAAATCCAAAACCGGGAGATAACAATCAGGCACTTGAAAGATTTCAGGGTGTATTACAGCTTGAAAAACTTGCCAAAGTTATCAAAGACACCTCTCTTTGTGGTTTAGGTCAAACAGCGCCAAATCCTGTATTAAGTACACTTCGTTATTTCCGTAATGAATACGAGGCACATATTTTTGAGCGTGTTTGTCCTGCCGGAATTTGTAAAGATTTACGCAAATTCAGAATTATTGTTGATAAATGTACCGGATGTACTGCATGTACAAAGAAATGCCCAACCGATGCAATTATCGGAACCAAAAAGAATCCGCACTTCATTCAGGAAGACAAATGTATTGGATGTGGTGCATGTTACGAAACTTGTAAATTCGAAGCAATTGAAATGTACTAAAAAAAACATTGAATCATGAGTCTGACTATTGAAATAAACGGAAAAAAATATGATGCTGAACAGGGTGAAACCATCCTGACAGTTCTCAATCGCAATGGCATTAAGGTTCCTACATTGTGCCATATGAAAGACTTTGTCCCATCCGGTGCATGCCGTATGTGCGTGGTTGAGCTTGAAGGCAGCGGAAAATTAGTTACCTCTTGTTCTTTCCCTGTTGCCGATGGAATGAAGATTTTAACTCATTCCTCACGCGTTGTTGAGTCGCGCAAAACTATTGTTGAACTATTACTTTCAAACCATCCTGATGATTGTTTGTATTGTATTCGCAACGGTAATTGTGAATTACAAGGCTTATCTAAAGAATACCATGTGGTTGATCGCAGGATAAGGGGAGTGAAAAATAAACACAGAATGGATCACTCCAGTCTTAGTATTACAAGAGATCCCGAAAAATGTATTCTTTGTGGCCGCTGTGTACGCGTTTGTGAAGAGACTATGGGAGTTTCATGTATTGATTACATCAATCGCGGCAGCAAAACTGTTGTTGGTGCATCAATGAATAAAGGACTTAACACATCAAGTTGTGTAAACTGCGGTCGTTGTGTGATGGTTTGTCCTACAGGTGCTTTAACCGAACGTAATCAAACAGCTGAAATGCAGGCTATACTTCAGCAATCTAAAAAAACTGTTGTTGTGCAATATGCACCTTCTATAACGGTTTCGTTAGCTGAAGAATTTGGCATGAAACCGGGACAGGATATAACCGGAATATTGAATGCAGCTTTACGCAAGATGGGATTCAAATATGTATTTGATACAACTTTTGGAGCCGACTTAACTATTTTGGAAGAATCTGCAGAATTAATTGACCGCATTGTTAACGGTAAAACAATGCCAATGTTTACCAGTTGCTGTCCTGCATGGATTAAATATGCCGAGGAATTTGCACCTGATTTTCTAGATAATCTATCAACCTGCAAATCTCCGCAACAAATGATGGGTGCCGTAATTAAGAGCTATTTTGCACAGCAGGTAAATCTGGAACCACAGGAAATTTTTTCGGTTTCGATAATGCCCTGTACTGCAAAGAAATTCGAAATGCAGCGTGATACTATGGGACGTGACGGATATAACGATGTTGACTTAGTTCTTACTACCCGTGAATTGATAGAACTCATTAAGTTATATGGAATTAACATGCATCAAATAGAACCCGAGATTACTGATTCTCCGCTTGGAGTTCGCAGTACAGCAGGAAAAATATTTGGAGCATCAGGTGGTGTAATGGAAGCCGCATTACGTACGGCATATAAAACACTTACCGGTAATGAGTTGACTAATTTCAAAATTACTGCAGTTCGTGGATTGAAAGGCCGTAAAGAGGCTAAGATTAAGATTAATGACCTTGAACTAGGAGTAGCTGTGGTTAGTGGCTTGGCAAATGCAGGTGCGTTGGTTGATGAAATCAGAAACGGCCGTAAAGACATTCATTTTATTGAAGTAATGACATGTCCCGGTGGATGTATTGCGGGTGGTGGACAGCGTATTGGAATAGACGAGTCGGTAATTGAAGCACGAATGAAATCATTATATGAAATGGATGACAGAGAGACATTAAAAGTTTCTCATAAAAATCCTGAGCTTATAGAGCTTTATGACAAGTTCTTGAAAGAACCTCTAGGTCATAAGAGCCATGAATTGCTCCATACTAGTTATTTTAAGCGTGACGTTTTATTATAATTTGTGGATAGTTCTTCTAACATAAAAGGGAAAAAAATGGGCAATCTAATAAATAATGAGCTTGTGTACACGGTAAAAGACCGTTGCAGGGTTTGTTATACCTGTGTTAGAGAATGCCCGGTTAAAGCCATTAAGATAATAAATGGCCAGGCTGAAGTAATTTCCTCACGATGTATAGGGTGTGGTAATTGCACAAAGGTATGTAGTCAGGGTGCTAAAGTATTTGTTGATACCACGCATGGTGTTTATGAACTATTGAAAAGCAAACAGAAAGCGGTTGCATTGATTGCACCTAGTTTTGCAGCTGAGTTTTGTGATTTCGACGATTATAAAATTGTTGTAGGTATGCTTCGGAAGTTAGGCTTCCACCTTGTGGTGGAAGTCGGCTTTGGAGCTGACCTGGTTGCATTGGAATATAAAAAGGCCATGGATGACCCTGAAGGACAAACAACAATTTCGTCAGATTGCCCTGCTATAGCTTACTATGTAAGGCATTACCATCCAGAGCTTACTGAATCGCTTGCAAAGATTGTGTCGCCAATGGTTGCAATGGCACGTATTGTGAAGCATAAATATGGCAATGATGTACATACGGTTTTTATTGGTCCGTGTATTGCCAAAAAAGCCGAATCATCAGAAGTGGATCATGTTATAACTTTTAAAGAATTGCGGAAAATGTTCACAAAATTAGGTATTAAGCCAAGTGAATGTGAACCAAGTGATTTTGATCCGCCAAAAGCTGGAAGAGCTGCAATTTTCCCTGTAACCAGAGGTAAATTGCATTCCATTAATAAATCCGACAATATTTGTAGCGAAAATATTATTGTTGCCTCAGGTCGTGCGCAATTTCGTGAAGCAATAAAAGAATACGAAGAAGACCTTAACCGTTCTCAGCATCTGGAGCTATTATGTTGCGATGGATGCATTATGGGTCCCGGTATGTCGTGCAATAATAAATTGTTTACCAAAACAACGAATATTCGGAACTACGTGCGTGAAAAACTTCAAAATTTCAATAAAGAAGAATGGAAAAAAGATTTTGAAGAGGCAAAAAAACTAGATTATTCCTTTGAGTTTTTCCCTGCTGACAGAAGAAACCCCCTTCCCTCAAACGAGGCTATTGCTGAAGCTTTGCGACAAATGGGCAAAACAACTGCCGAAGATCATTTGAACTGCGGAGCTTGTGGTTATGACACATGTATAGAGCATGCAATTGCCATAGTTGATGGATTGGCTGAAACCGAAATGTGTTTGCCATATACAATTGAGAAATTACATGATTCAATTAGAGATTTGAATTTATCTAATGAAAAACTTGCCAATGCTCAATTATCTTTAAAACAATCAGAAAAGTTGGCTAATATGGGCCAGTTATCTGCAGGTATTGCACATGAATTAAATAACCCTTTGGGCGTCATTACAATGTATTCCAATATATTGATGGATGAGGCTCCTGCTGACAGCCCTGTAAGAAAAGACTTGGAATTGATTGTTGAGCAAGCCGAACGTTGCAAGAAAATAGTAGGCGGGTTATTAAATTTTGCACGAAAAAATCATGTTAATCTGGTTGAAACTAATATAGTATCATTTACCCAACACAGCATCGATTCAATTATTTTACCATCAAATATAAAAATTGATTTTAAATCAAATTTGACTAATCCATATGCATGGATTGACAATGATCAATGGATGCAGGTTTTAACAAATATTGAAAAAAATGCAATTGAAGCAATGCCTGATGGTGGGACACTTAAAATTGAGATTGATGAGGATGGAGACGACATTGAATTTAGTATTACGGATACAGGTGTTGGAATATCTAAAGAAAATTTGGATAAGATTTTCACTCCATTCTTTACTACAAAACCTATAGGTAAAGGAACCGGTCTTGGATTACCTTTAATATACGGAATTGTGAAAATGCATAATGGACAAATAAATATCGAGTCCAACGACGACCCCTCGAAAGGTCAAACGGGCTCATGCTTCAAAATTAAAATACCAAGAGAAAAAAAATTGTAAAAACAAAATAACTATGGAAAGCAAAAAGAGAACAGTGTTGATAGTAGATGATGATATTGACAGTATGACCCAACTGACAATACACATGACAAAAATGGGTTTCAATGTTATTTCAGCCGATAATCAAAAAGAAGGCGAAGAGCTGATTGAAAAAAACAAACCCGACCTTGCTATTTTTGATCTCATGATGGATAACAAAGACAGCGGCTTCATTTTAAGTTATAAAATAAAAAAGAAATATCCGGATGTTCCTGTTATAATAGCCACTGCTGTTACTGCCGAAACCGGGATGCTGTTTGGATTGAACACCGAGGAAGAGAAGAAATGGATAAAAGCTGATTTATATCTCGAAAAAGGTATTAGATATGATCAGCTTGAAATTGAAGTAGAAAAGCTCATGAATCGTTAATTAAAACTTATAACCATGGCAACGCTTAAAGTATTGATTGTGGATGATGAACCTGGCATTCGCTCAGGAATATCACGAATATTGAAAAATTTTTCGGTCGATTTCCCATTCATTGAAGAAGCGTTCACATTTGAAATTATTGAAGCGGGAACAGGCGAAGAAGCTTTGAATGTATTAGCAAGTGGTCCAATTGATATAATCTTGCTTGATAATAAACTTCCCGGAATTCAGGGAATTGAAGTTTTGGAACACATCAATCAAAACAAGATTGAAACTACCGTAATGATGATTACTTCTTATGCATCATTGGATTTGGCAATTAAAGCAACGAACAATGGAGCATACAACTTTGTTCCAAAGCCATTCACGCCTCAGGAATTGAAAACTGCCATGGAAGGCATTACAAAGCATGTTTATTTAACAAAAATGACAAAGCAGCTTAATACTGAAGGAAAGCAAATTCGATTTCAATTCCTTTCGGTATTATCTCATGAACTTAAATCTCCTATTAATGCGGTTGAAGGGTATTTGCGTATCATGCAGGACAAACAGGTAGGCAATAATTTGGAAGATTATGAAACAATGATAGACAGGTCGTTGGAACGAATTCGTGGGATGCGCTCTCTGATAATGGACATGCTTGATTTGACCAAACTTGAAAATGGCAAAAAGAAACGAGAAATTACCAAGGTAGATTTAGTCCAGATTGCCCGTATTTCCATTGATACAATGACCCCCATGGCTATTCAAAAAAATATAAAAATTCATTTGGATAGTGATGTCCCGAGCATTTATTTAAATGCTGACAGTTCAGAAATAGAAATTATCTTTAATAATCTTGTTTCTAATGCAGTTAAATACAATGTTCAAGATGGGTCTGTGAATATTCTATTTAAAACGGAGAACAATAAAATAAAAATCTCGGTTACTGATACCGGAATTGGCATTAGCAAAGAAGATTTGCCAAAATTATTTCAAGATTTCAGCAGAATCAAAAACGATAAAACCAAAGGCATTAGTGGTAGTGGACTTGGATTGTCGATAATGAAAAAAATGGTAGAGGATTATTATCACGGGCAGGTTAGTGTAAAAAGTGAACCTGACAAGGGTAGTACCTTTATTGTTGAAATACCACAAAATATTTAAACATTTCAATTTAATTAACAATGAAATTTACACCTGAAAAATATAAAATTCCTGATGTGCCGATGCAGCCTTTTATAGATGCTGATGAAATTCAATCATATCTTGATAATATTGTATCAACTCCGGAACGTGTTCGAGAGATCATTGCTAAGTCTTTATCTAAACAACGTTTAAATCTTGAAGAAACCGCTGTTTTGGTAAATACGACAGACCCTGAATTAGTAAATGAAATAAAAGAGGGAGCGCGTGAATTGAAGAAGCGCATTTATGGAAACCGCATTGTACTTTTTGCTCCTTTGTATATAGGTAATAAATGTCAGAATAATTGCTTGTATTGCGGATTTCGTGCATCCAACAAAGATGCTGAACGCGTTACTTTAAGTGATGAAGAAATAGTTCGTGAGGTTGAGTCTCTTGAAGATAATGGTCAAAAAAGACTTATTCTGGTTTATGGCGAGCATGCTCAATATAATCCCGAATTTATTGCGCATACTGTTCGTATAGCTTATTCGGTTAAAAAAGGGAATGGCGAAATCCGAAGAGTTAATATCAATGCTGCTCCTTTGGATATAGAAGGATTTAGGGTTGTTAAAGAGGCCGGTATAGGCACATATCAAATATTTCAGGAAACATATCATCCCGAAGCATATAAAACATATCATATTCGTGGCAAAAAAGCAGATTACCACTATCGCTTAACATCATTAGACCGTGCTCAGGAAGCAGGATTGGATGATGTTGGTATTGGTGCGTTGTTTGGATTATACGATTGGCGGTTTGAAGTGTTGGGTTTGGTTCGTCACACCAATCATCTGGAGGCTTGTTATAATGTTGGACCACACACTATTTCATTCCCTCGTATTAAAGATGCTTCCATGCTGGATTTAGGCGATAAATATTTTGTAAGCGATGAAGATTTTGCAAAACTTGTTGCCATATTGCGTTTGGCGGTTCCTTATACGGGAATGATTCTTACAGCTCGTGAGCCGGTTGAAGTCAGAAATGAACTTTTACAATACGGAGTATCTCAAATCGATGGCGGAACAAAACTTGAACTTGGAAGTTATTCTTCTGATGATGTTCATGAACAGGATTTGAATAAAGGACAGTTCCGTATAAATGACAACAGAACTTTGAGTGAAGTGATTTCGGAATTGCTTGACCAAAATATGATACCATCTTTCTGTACAGCTTGTTATCGTTTAGGTAGAACGGGCGAGCATTTTATGGAATTTTCAGTTCCAGGTTTTATAAAACGTTTTTGCACGCCGAATGCTATTTTAACACTGGCCGAATATTTAGTTGATTACGGGAATGAAAAGAATATGGAGAAGGGTTGGGCTTTAATAGAAAAAGAATTGGCGGTACTACCCAATGCTGATGAAATACGCAGGCGCATTGAAGAAATTAAAAACGGTAAACGAGATTTGTATTTTTAATTTTCAAATTTGAAGCAATGAGTAAAGGGAAAGACCTCAAACCACATATTGGTATTTTTGGACGTCGTAACAACGGAAAAAGCTCTTTCATTAATGTAATGACAGGACAAGAGGTCGCCATAGTTTCAGAACATGCAGGAACAACAACGGACCCGGTTAAAAAATCAGTTGAAATACTTGGTGTAGGACCTGTTGTAATGATAGATACTGCAGGTATTGATGATACAGGAGATTTGGGTGAGAAAAGAATTCGGAAATCAATACATGCAATTGCAACAGTTGACTGTGCCGTGTTGTTGATTTCAGGAAACAGATTCGGTTCTCATGAAATTAATTTAATAAGTGAATTTAAAAAACACGACATACCCTTTATTATTGTACATAACAAATCTGACGTAGAGACTTTAACTCAGGATACAATAACGGATATTCGTAAGCACACTGATGCAACTATATTGGATTTTAGTGCAAGAACAAAGAGTGGCTTCGATGAAGTTGTACTTGCCATAAAAAACACCATACCTGAAAAATCTTATTTGTTTAAGTCGTTAATTGGCGACATAATTAATGAAGGTGATTTTGTTTTGCTGGTTACTCCAATCGATAGTGAAGCACCCGAAGGCAGATTGATTTTGCCACAGCAAATGGCAATTAGAGATATTTTAGACAATAATGCTGTTTGTATTGTATTGAAAGAAACAGAAATAGAACATTTTCTCAAGAACAGTTGCATTAAACCATCGCTGGTTGTTACGGACAGTCAGGCATTTGGCTATGTGAAAAGTGTTATTCCCGAAGATATTCCATTAACCAGTTTCAGCATAGTTTTTTCACGAATAAAAGGTGATTTTGAGAATTATATAAAAGGCACAAAAACTATAGATGAATTACAGGACGGAGACAAAATACTCATTCTTGAGTCTTGTACTCATCATGTAAGTTGCGATGATATAGGCAGGGTGAAAATCCCTATGTGGCTTTCAAAGCATACTGGAAAGAAGCTGTATTTTACCACAATATCCGGTCTTGGTGATTTGCCTGATAATATCAAGGACTACAAGCTGGTGATACAATGCGGCGGCTGCATGGTGACCCGCAAGCAGGTACTTAATAGGTTAAAACCATTTACAGAAAATAAGGTTTCCATAACTAATTACGGAATGGCTATAGCTTATTTAAACGGTATCTTCTCGCGGGCACTGCAGCCTTTTTGTAGTAATGGCTGTGAATAGCTGTAATATTGTAACCATGAGTAACGAAATTTTTGAAGGACATTTTGATTTTGATAAAATCAAATACTTTCTTTCTTTGGAGGACAAAAATCAAATACAATTGTTATTTGATAAAGCCCGCGAAACAAGAGATAAAACTATTGGTAATATAGTTTATTTACGCGGATTAATTGAATATTCAAACAGATGTGCAAAAAACTGCTTTTATTGCGGGATACGTGGAGGTAATACCCATGCCGTACGTTATCAGGTTAGCGACGATGAGGTTGTTGAAGCAGCTATATACGCTTACAAACACAGATACGGCTCTATAGTACTTCAATCGGGAGAGCGCAGCGATAGGGAATTTGTAAATCATATTTCTTCATTAATACAGAAAATCCATAAGGCAACTGATAATAAATTACGGATTACCCTTTCTTGCGGAGAACAAAGCCCGGAGGTTTACAGTAAATGGCTGGAACTTGGCGTAAAGCGTTATTTGTTACGTATTGAGGCTTCTAACCCCGATTTATATTCAAAGATTCATCCGGCAGATCATAGTTTTCAGGAGCGTTTAAAAAGCCTTAAGACATTAATTGATTTAGGTTTTCAAACAGGAACCGGAGTAATGATAGGTTTGCCATTTCAAACCATTGATGATCTGGCTAACGATTTATTGTTTATACGCGACTCCGGAGTTGTAATGATTGGCATGGGACCATACATAGAGCATGCCGAAACGCCATTGTTTCAGTATAGGGATATTTTAATTCCCCAGGCCAAGCGTGTTGAGTTAACACTTAAAATGACTGCTATACTGCGCTTAATGATACCGACAATAAACATTGCATCAACCACTGCACTTCAAACGCTTGATGTAAACGGGCGCGAATTAGGTTTAATGGCAGGTGCAAATGTGATTATGCCTAATGTTACTCCTACGTCGTTTAAACAGGAATATAATTTATACGAGGGTAAACCCGGTTTGCACGATGAACCTGACGAAGTTGAAAACACTATAGAAAAAATCATTAACAGTGCCGGTTGCGTTGTTGGCTGGGATGACTGGGGTGATTCAAAATATTATTCCGAAAAAAATAAGCAATAAATCTTTTTGTTTAGATATATTTTAATTGCTTAATCTATAATATAACTAACAAATTCTTGGTAATTGCTCTCCTGCAAGCATATCAATAATGCGTGTACCGCCAATTATTGTTTTTAAGAAAGCCTTTGAAGGATGCTCATTAGTTATTTCTCCTATTATTGAAGACTCTTTGCCAAACTCGTTACGGCGCATTATTTCTATTGCTTTTTCTGCATCATTGCTGTCCACAATAATAATAACCTTACCTTCATTTGCCACATAAAAAGGGTCAAATCCCAATAGCTCACATAAGCCACGAACATTATCCTTTACCAAAACAGCATCTTCGTTGATTAAGACGCCCAGATTATTTTGTTCTGCAATTTCGCAAAGCACTGTTGCAATGCCGCCGCGTGTGGCATCACGCATGAATTTTATTTTACAGTTTGCATCAAGAATGGCTTTAATCATGTGATTTAATGGTGCGCAATCCGATTTTATATCTGCGTCGAAATTAGTAAAATTGCGCTCAGCCATAATTGTCATGCCGTGGTCGGCAATGCTGCCGTTAATCAGAATTTTATCACCCGGACGAAGCAGTTCCCCAGTACCAATAGATTTGTGTTCAGCTTTTAGGAATCCAATGCCGGTGGTATTAATAAATATTTTATCGCACTGACCTTTGTTCACTACTTTGGTGTCGCCGGTGGCGATAATTACACCTGCTTTTCGGGCTTCTTCGGCCATGGTGGCAACAATGGTTTCCAGTTCGTCAGCAGATAGTCCTTCTTCGATAATGAATGCCGAACTGATGTATTTTGGGATAGCACCCGATACTGCAAGATCGTTTACAGTACCGCAAACAGCTAATTTGCCGATATTTCCTCCGTTAAAGAAAACAGGTGTTACAACATAAGAATCGGTTGTAAACGACAAAAACTCCCCCTCACAAGGAATTACTGCAGAATCGCTTTGCTGACCGAGTATAGGGTTACCGAAATGCTTGTAGAATATTTCGGAAATTAATTCATGCGACAAACGTCCGCCACTACCATGTCCGAGTAAAATATTTTTTTCCATTATTTATTGAATCTGAAGTAAGCATTGCAGGCGCCTTCGTGCGAAACCATGCAGGCACCTACGGGATTTGATGTTGTGCAAACTTTACCAAACAGTTTGCAGTCATTAGGCTTTTTCAATCCTTTTAAAATTTCTCCGCAAATACAGCCCTTGTCTTCGCGTGTGGGCTCAACTGATACCGGAATCATTTTTTCAGCATCAAATTCGCCGTATTTTTCATTTAATCCGAGGCCGCTGTTGGCAAGTGTTCCTAATCCGCGCCACCAATCATTACGCAAAGCAAAGACTTCATTAACTGCCTCATGGGCTTTAATATTGCCTTCATGTGTTACCGCGCGCCTATACTGAATTTCAACTTTATAATCATTGGCTTCGTGCTGTTTAACCAGCATATAAATAGTTTGCAATAAGTCAACTGGTTCAAATCCCGACACAACACATCCTACATGGTAATTATCAGGTAAAGAACTGTATATTTTTGAACCTGTAATTACGCTTACATGACCGGGTGCAATATAGCCATTTATTGCCACTCCGCTGTCAATTAATGCTCCCATTGCAGGCGGCATTATTTTGTGAGAACTGAGTAAGAAAAAATTGTTTAGTTTTTCGTTTTTAGCATTAATAACTCCAACTGCACTTGGAGGTGTTGTTGTTTCAAAACCAACTCCTAGAAAAACAACTTTTTTCGAAGGGTTTTCCTTTGCGATTTTCAACGTATCTAGTACTGAATAAACTATTCTGATATCGGCGCCTTTGCTTTTTTCGTTTGCCAGTGAGGATGTAGAGCCGGGAACACGAATTAAGTCGCCATAAGTTGTAATGATTACTCCCGGAACGCGACTTAGCGCAACAGAGTGATCAATAAAGCGGCGGTCGGTAACGCAAACAGGACAGCCCGGACCCGAAACAAGATGAATGTTTTCGGGTAAAAGTGAAGGAATTCCAAATTTTTGAATGGCCCATGTATGCCCACCGCAAACTTCCATTAGCACAATTTCCTTTTTGCTGACAGTCTTAATCTGATGCACCAGCTTGTCCACCAATTCCTTATTGCGGTATTCGTCTATATATTTCATTTTTGTGTTTTAGAAAATGAATGTTCTTGTCAATTCGTTCAAAGCGCTGATTGATGGCATGGCCTTTCAGCAAATAGTCCTTCAGTACTTTATTTGCCCAGATACGGAATTGGGTTCCGCGATTTGATTTGACGCGATAACCGACTGAAATAATGACATCCAAATTATAATACTTTGTTTTGTAGCGCTTTCCATCAGCAGCAGTTAGTAAGGAATCCTTACATACTGAATTTTCCGTAAGTTCCTTTTCTTTAAAGATATTTCCAATATGCAAAGTTATATTATTCCTAGATGTTTGAAAAAGCTCAGACATCTGAGTTTGGGTCAGCCATACAGTCTCATTCTCAAGTCTCACCTCAAGCCGGGAAGACTTTTCATCAGGTTGATATATAACAATTTCATTATTCACTACAGGCAGCATCTGCAAAGTCGGAAAAATCAAATATCCAGTTCAGGCTTGATTTGTTCGTTAAGATCTTCAAATTCCTTAAAAACCTTCAGCGATTCGAGTGCTTCTTCTTCGCTTATTTTTTGGATGGCAAAGCCTGTGTGCAACAATACATAATCGCCAACTTTTACATCATTAAGTAACTGAAGCGAAGCCTTGTATTCGGTACCGCCAACCGAAACGGTAGCCATGTCGCCATTTATGCTGATAACTTGTGATGGGATGCTTAAACACATAGTACGTTGTGTATTGGTTTAACACACAAAGGTAGTAAGAAAAAATAAAAGCAGGATAATAGATTAACTATGTAATTCTATTGCTGTAAAGAAGCCACTACAAGTTGCCCAAGCGCCAAACCTCCGTCGTTACAGGGAATTCTGCTATGTGAATAAACCTGAAATTTATTTAAAATCAACTTGCGTTCAAGTTTTGTAAGCAGATATTTGTTTTGAAATGTTCCACCGGATAATACCACTTTTTTTAATGCTGTTTCGTTTCTGATTATTGTAGCCATTTTCAATGTGGCTTCAATTATCATATTGTGAAACTTAGCCGAAATTACTGACAAACTTGTTTTTTTGTAAATATCATTTATTATCGCATTAAATGTTGGTTCAAATCCAATCACGTTATTATTAATTAAATACGGATAAGATTCATCGATATTTTTATCTAGTACAGATTCCAGCCGCATTGGAGCTTCGGCATGAAATTTACTTATAGTACAAAGATTTATTAAAGCTGCTACAGCATCAAACAGGCGACCTGAGCCTGAACTCAGCGGTGTGTTGATTTTTTTATCAATAGCCTGACATATTATTGATAATGAAGAAGCGCTTATTTCCTTAAGGAAAGGCAGATTGAAATTTATAAAATCTGCGCCAAAATATTTATAAAGGTATGAAACAGCTATACGCCATGGTTCTGAATTGGCTTTATCGCCACCCGGAAGAGCTATGTATTCAAAATGGCCAAAACGATTGTATTCTTTTAAATCGCAAATAAAAAACTCGCTACCCCAGATATTATTATCATCTCCCAATCCCGTGCCGTCAAAACTGATGCCGATTACCTTTTTATTAAGGCCGTGCTCGGCCATGCAGGAGGCTATATGAGCATGATGATGCTGCACTTTGATTTGCCTTAATCCGCTTTCAACTGCATATCGGGTAGATAAATAATCGGGATGAAAATCACAAGCAATTACCGTAGGATTAAACCGGAAAAGTTTTTTATATCTTTCAATGCTTTCAACGAAGAAGGCATAAGTTTCTAAGTTTTTCAGGTCGCCAATATGCTGACTTAATATTGCCTGATTTTGTTTACCAATGGCAAAACAATTTACCAGTTCGGCTCCTGTAGCCATAATTCCATCAACATTCAATTTTAGGTTCACAGGAGCCGGTGCATATCCGCGTGAACGACGGCTTACACGTTCTTTTTCATTTACAACTGTTACAACGGAATCATCAGCGCGATTGTGTATGTCGCGATTGTATGTTACAACAGCATCCGCAACCTTTGTAAGAATATTTAGCGCTTCTGAATTATCAATAATTATAGGTTCTTCCGAAATGTTGCCGCTTGTAAGAACTATAACATCCAGATTTGTTTTTTCAAACAGCAAGTAGTGTAATGGCATGTAAGGCAGCATGGCACCTACTGTTCCGAATCCCACACACACCGACGGTGCAAGTTCCTTTTTACTGCTCAGCAGTACTATCGGGCGTTTGAGCGAGGTAAGCGATTTTTCTTCAACAGCGTCCACGTGCGCATATTCCTTTAATTTGTCAAGCGACGAAAACATAACAGCAAAAGGTTTACCTTCTCTGTTTTTGAGCTTGCGAAGCCGCTGCACAGCATCTTCATTCAACGCATCACAAGCCAGAAAGAAGCCTCCGATTCCTTTTATTGCAACAATTTTTCCTGCTTGAGAAAGCTCTCCAAGTTGCTTAAGAATGGTTTCAGTTCCTTTAATGTTTTCACCATTTAAATGCAGAGTGTATTCGGGTCCACAAACAGAACATGCCACAGGCTGAGCATGAAACCGGCGGTCGTGAACATCGGTGTATTCTTTGCGGCAATCGTCACACATAATGAATTCACGCATGGTGGTTTTTTCACGATCATAAGGCAGGTCTTGTATAATAGTGAAGCGTGGTCCGCAATTGGTGCAGTTGATAAAAGGATAATCTATTCTGTTGGCTTGTGTTTTCATGTCGTGGAGACAATCGTTGCAAACCGCAATGTCCGGACTGACATCAGTTACAAAATCGGATACCGAGTTGCTTTTTACAATCTGAAAATCTGCAAAATCAATAAATTCTGTCTGGCGGGTTTCGACAGATTCTATGGAAGAGGCGGGGGGAGCAGTAATGCGGACAGTTTGAACAAAATCATTCAATGTTTTTTCATCGCAGTTGATTTTAATAAAAACTCCATCGTTACGGTTTTCGACTTCGCCTTTCAGATAAAATTCAGAAGCAACCCTATAAATAAACGGACGGAAACCGACTCCCTGTACCAGGCCTTTGATATGGATGAGATAGGTGTTCAATTTTTTTGCAATGAATTACAAAAGTAGTAAAAACATAAGAAAACTTAATTGCCGTAATATGTGTTTAGATAAGATAGTATTAATTAAATACAGCACAAAAAATGCAAATGGACAAGGAAAAGGAAACGACTAGTAAAAGTATTAGCGTTTTGATAGTGGAATAGATGGTTCGAAAGCATAGATGGGGTCAGTCCACTTCATATATAGAAAGTTAAAAAAAGTAAAATATATTTAGTGATAAAAAATGTAAATTTGAGAGTAGCTCGTTTAATAATTTGTTTTTGTTCATGTAAATTTAAAAAAATTAAAATGTATATTTGTGTATGTTTTATTTTAATCAACTAAAACTTAATATGAAAATAAAAATGCTGTGCCTTTTGACGATAAAGTTGGTTATTTCAAATATAATACTTGATTTAGCGCATAAGCAATTTTTTATTAGCCGATCATTGATCCCGATACAACTTTTATATTGATTTTTCAGCGAAAATAATTAGGTGTAATAATTTAATCGATGCGTTATTTTAAATTCTTTCCATTCATTGTTTTTTTCTTTTTTGTTTATACAACTTGTTTTGCACAGCATGACACTTCCTTTTGGTTTGTTGCACCTGAGACGTCAGCAGGGCATTCCGACCGGCCAATCCGATTATGCATTTCAACATCGGATCAGGAAAGTGACATTATCATAAGGCAGCCGGCAAATCTGTCTTTTGCCCCAATTACAGCAACTATTCCAGCCAATACCACTCAGTTTTTTGATTTGACTGCATCTATAGAAAGTATTGAAAACAAGCCGGCAAATACTGTTTTAAATTACGGGTTGAAAATTACAGGAACTTCGCCTGTGTTTGTATATTATGATCAGCACTCAACATTCAATCCTGAAATGTTTTCTTTGAAAGGTCAAAACGCGTTGGGGACTTCATTTATGATACCCATGCAAACATATCTCGATATCGGTGCTGGTCTTGTTCCTGAGGCATATGCAGGTTTTGATATTGTTGCGACAGAAGATAATACAGTTGTTACAATCACACCAACACAGGATTTGGTTGGACATCCGGCCGACATTCCATTCACGATTACACTAAACGAAGGGCAAACGTATTTTGCACAAGCGGTAAGTCAGCTCGCATTTTTGCGTCCGGCAGGAACAATTGTAACTTCAAATAAACCGATTGCTATAACTGTGAAAGATGATACTATGTCCGGAACGCCATTTGGCGGTTGTGGCGATTTGGGCGGCGATCAGATAATTCCTGTTTCTATGCTGGGTAATGAATATATTCTGGTCCGTGGTTTTTTGAATGCACCTTATGATGCTGCCTTTATCATGGCGACACAGGATGGCACCGATATATACGTCAATAATAGTTTGATCACATCACTTAATGCGGGGCAAACCTATCAATACAATATGGGGAACGCAGACGCTGCGTATATTACAAGTTCTGACCCTGTTTCTGTTTTTCATTTATCCGGATTTGGATGCGAAGTTAGTTTAAGTATTCTTCCATCGGTTCATTGCACAGGCTCACGATCTGTATCTGTTTCGCGTTCGTCATCCGAGTCATTTTATCTTACCATGCTTACCGACAATGCATATACCGGTGGGTTTTTATTCAATGGTGCTGCAGGATTTATTACAGCATCGCAATTTAATACAGTACCAGCTACCAATGGACAATGGAAGTATGCCCGCATAGAACTCAGTTTGTCCGATCTTCCTGTTGGTGGCATTGCCCGTATTGATAACACATTGGGCGTTTTCCACATGGGAGTTATTCAGGGTGGTGTTACAAGTGGTTGTAGCTATGGATATTTTTCTGATTATAATCAGCACCAATTTAATATAAGTGTTTTGAATAATGACAGTATATTATGCTTAGGTGAATTAATTTCGCTTTCAGTAAATAACATCCCGAACTCAGTCTTTACATGGGCTGGCCCAAATGGATTTATTGATTCCCTTATTCATATTGAATTTCCATCAACTACAACTGCCCAGTCTGGATGGTACTCTGTGAACGGGTTTCTCGAAGGTTGTGCCATTATTGCCGATTCAGTTTATATTCAAATAAACCCGTTGCCACCGCTTGATGTTTCAGGCGATACAATAGTGTGTATGTTTGACACGGTTTTATTTTCAGCATCGGGTGGCGCAAGCTATCAATGGTATGGGCCGAACTCATTTACCGATACTTGTTCAACTTTGTTTTTTATCGCTTCTCAATCTAGTCAGGCAGGCCAGTATTATGTTACTGCAACTAGTAATTCCGGTTGTCAAAAATCGAGTTATATTTCATTGCTAATTCATCCCTTACCTGAAGTAATGACAACGACCAATGCGCCTGTATGTGCAGGTGATACATTGTTTTTGTATACTTCAGGCGGCCAGTTTTTTTCATGGACAGGATCGGGAGGTTATTCCTGCAATCAGGCGAACTGCATTATAACTCCGGCAACAACAGCTAATTCGGGGATGTATTCTGTTGTTGTCATTGACAGTAATCAGTGCAAAAACAACAATAACGTATTCGTTCAGGTTAATCCACTTCCGGCAGCATCTATTATGTCGAATAGTCCGGTATTCGAATTTCAGGATATTGAATTATCTTCAAATGCCGCTACAGCTTGGTCGTGGATAGGTCCTGGAAATTTCTCTGCAACAGGTCAATACATTTCTATTCCAAATGCCACAGAAACTGACGAAGGTTTTTATACAGTATGGGTAACTGATAACAATGGTTGCTCCGATTCAGCCTCCACATGGGTTGAAGTCCTTTCTCAGCTTGTATTTCCAAATGTCATCACCCCAAATAATGACGGACACAATGATGTTTTTCTTATAAAAAACAACATAGGGATTCATAACCAACTTATAATATTCAACCGTTGGGGAAATGAAATATTCTCAATGATAGATTATGACAATACATGGAATGCTGACCATATTACGGATGGTGTATATTATTACATTTTTCAATACGGCAATTCGCTTGAATACGAACACCATGGTACAATTAGTGTGTTGAGATGATCCTTTGAAAAATTGAAAAAATGTAAAATGACAAATTTGAAAAACAAAATGTATGAAAAATAGACTATTGTTTTTATTATCGATACTGTTCGGGAGCATATTGGTTAGTGCTCAAACAATTCAAAGCGGAACGCCTGATTGCACTCAAATACGCATACCTGTTTCAACAAATAGTATGTACACGTATTCTCAACAGATCATTTGTAAAGAAAAATTTACAAATGCTGCCAATTGGTCCGATTCATTGGGGCCTATTACGAGAATAAGATATTATATTTCAAATGCCAATTTCATGGGACTTACCAATAGCAATATGTGGAATATATATATAGGCACTACTGTAAAAAATCAATTTGATAGTATTAATGACTGGATTGATATTGATTCACTTTCATTGGTGTATTCAGGTCAGGTTGTAGCTCCAAATGACAGCGGCTGGTGGGATATAATTCTTCAAACACCATTTCAGTACGATGGTTTAAAAAACATTGTCATTGCGGTTGATGAAAACACAGCATTGTACGCACCATATCATACCTATTGGTTATCTAATATGGATTCGGTTAATCGTGGAATATTTTTTCAGTCACAAGGAGGACCAATAATAAATCCAGATCCCATCAGCCCACCAGCAGGAAGCTTGTCAATGGCGAATCCTGTTATTCAGTTTTATTTTCAGGAAGAATGTTCAGCACCAAGCAATTTCCTGGTGGATTCAATATTGGCTAATGAAGCTTTTGTATCATGGGTACCTCAGATTGATTCAATACAATGGAATCTCCGCTATCGAAGAATTGAAGACAATAGCTGGAGCGAAATAAACAATATATCCGGCATAAATCAGGAAATTCAAAATTTGTTTTCAGTTCAATCGTATGTAGCTCAGGTGCAATCAAACTGTATTTTAAAAAACAGCGAATGGAGCAATCCAGTTTTTTTTAAAACGACAGCAAAAGCAGGCATGGAATATACAGTGGATTGGGAAGTGTTCAAAAATATTTCATCCGGTACTTTTAGTCAGGTGGATTCATTACAGCCTGATTTTATTATAAAACTTGATTCTATTCACACTCAGAATTATTCAACAGGAATGGATCGTTTTTTTTCACAAATCAGAGGTTATATTTTACCTAGAGTCAGTGGATTATATTCATTTCACTTTGGCTGTGATGATAAAGGTGAATTCTGGCTGAGCCCTGATGATGATGAAGCTCATGCGGTGATGGCTATCAAACATGATTCAGCACAGACAAATCTTCTTTTAAATTCCACTTCACAATATTTGGTTGCAGGCGAACAGTATTTTTTCAAAATTCTCCATCAGGACTCGGTTTATACAGATATGATTCAGCTTTGCTGGACTATGCCCGGCGATACAATAATGAAAACCATTAAGAAGCCTTTTATATCTACATGTGGAACAAATATTGTTTCATCAGGTCTGCATTGTTTGAACAACAATCTGAATTACTTTCCAGGTTCATCCCATCAGATTCAATATCGTTTTTTGCCATGGAATACCTCGGATAAAAGAATTATCTGGCAAAGTACCGACAGCAGCGTTGCCGTTGCAAATTCATCCGGAGTAATTTCAATGATTAATGCAGGGTATTGCCAGATTATCGGAAAGATGATGGATAATCCAAATGTAGCCGACACTATTCAAGTTCATGTATGGAATTCACACGGACCTTTTTTCGTTAAACCCGATGCACCAATCACCGGCTCGGGAACAAGTTGGAATGATCCTATCGATCTACAGACTTTATTAAATATTTTAAATACAAGGGTTGATAATGATATAATTACAATATTTTTATCAGAAGGCATTTACAAGCCAACTGAAACCATTGACAGGAACATTTCTTTTAATTTATTAAATGTAAATGTCTTGGGTGGATATAGTAGTCTGAGTCAGAATACAGATACCTCGCAGCGCGATTATCAGCAATTCCAGACAGTATTAAGCGGCGAGATAGGTGATCAAAGTGTTACCTATGATAATTCTTATCATGTGATTACAACCATGGACAACAACCACTATTGGGGATGGTCATTGCCAAATAAGTACACTATGATTGAAGGTGTTACAATTAGTGATGGAAGAGCCAGTTGTTCTACATATGGAGTTCATGGAACATTTAGTATAAATGATAATGGTGGTGGTATTTTTATAAAAGGTTCAAAAGTTCAATTGGTAAATTGCCGGATTTTCAATAATTCCGCTTGGTCACGCGCAGGTGGGATCTTTACTCAGGGCGGTAATCATGTAACGAGTGAATTATTAATTCAAAATACTTCATTTGATAGTAATTTAATTCAGCAAATTACTTTCCAGCCAGACGGGAGCATTTTTGAGGTAATAATTAATGGATATGGTCCTGCTATGGTTATTGCCAGTTGTACATATAACATTTCTAATTGTTTGTTTTTCAATAATCATGGGTACTCCAGAACAATTGCTTTGGAACATAGCTCCGGTAAAATTGAAAATTGTAGCTTTTTTAATAATACAGTATCGGGTGATGATATTTTTGTTGAATCTTCATCATTGCTTAATTTAATCAACTCGACTATAGAACGAAAAATATGGGTATTTACAAACTCTCGTGTGAATGTTAAAAACTCTACTGTCGGCGTTTTGGGCGGTGGTGGTAGTGTTCTCAATGTAAATAGCATCAATTGCGATAATTCAATAGTAAAAGTATTATATAATTCATTAACAGATCCTTTAGTAAGCGCTAAATACTCCATACTTGGTAATACTTTAGTTGGATCAGATAAAAGCATTATTCTTTCAGACAGTATTCCAAATAGCTCACTTTGGCTCGACACTCTCGCTTTCAACGGTGGTCCCACACCCACCATGCGTTTAAAGAATGTTCCTTTTAATCCTGCAAAGAGTCTGGGCAATCCGCTGTATCTTGATTCGCTTGATCAGCGTGGATATTTACGCAAAGACAGCGTCAGTATCGGTGCCTATCAGTGGATACGCCCTGATTCTATTTCTGTTACTGTTGCATCAAACTTAATATGTCAGGGCGATTCGGCAATATTGGAAGTGACATTTTCCCCACCTTATGTTGACGATTCTACTTATTCGGTTCTGAATTTAAATGACACAATTGCTTTCTCCGACAGTGCATTTGTCCATGCATTATCAGCAGGGAATGCACAAATTGTTGTTTCAGCAAATGACGGAAATAAATCGGATACATTGCTGATAGATGTTATTGGTACAATTGGCACCGGCATCATTAGCGGCGAAAGCATTGTGTGCCAGGGCGATGGTGCTGTGGTGTATCAGGTAACACCCCTTGAAAATGCAACCTCTTATGTATGGGCATTACCATCTGGCGCCAGCGGAAACAGTTCGGTAAATTCAATATCCGTTGATTATGACTTGACTGCAACATCAGGTCCCATATCTGTAGCCGGGCAAAATGTATGTTTCAATGGTTCGGAAATATTGTTTCCTGTTTTGGTAAATGAAAAACCAGCCACGCCGGTCATTTCGATTCAGGTTGACACACTGTTCTCCATCGCTGCTTATGGAAATCAATGGTATGATGACAATGGCGCGATAGCAGGCGCAAATAATCCGTACTACATTGTAACAGAAAATGGCAGCTACTATGTAGTTGTATCAAATGATGGCTGCAACTCAGACCCATCGAATATCATTTCGGTTACCAATGTAGGATTGTATGAAAATGAAGTTTTCATGTCGATCTATCCGAACCCCGCCACCACCCAAATTACAATCAGTGGTGTTGAACCAAGTGGCACCACCCTGCGTTTATATGATATCACCGGAAAATTGCTATTAGAGCGGGTAAACAGCGATAATACATTGGATGTAAGTTATGTTGAAGCTGGGAGCTATCTCTTGGAAGTGCGCTCGGATAGCGGTGTTGTGTATGGGAGAGTGGTGGTGGAGTAAATAAAATTAAAAATTTTACTCCTTTCAATAAAGCAAGTTTTTGTTGTATTAGTTTGGAATATTGCTTTGTCGTTTTTAAAAAAGCATTGGTGCCGCCGCTTTGCTTTTAGGATATTTTATTTTGCTTATAAGCATTAGTTCATGCGAACTTTGTGAATATGCAGCTGCCGGCCCCGTAATCCAATCTCCTGCATATCCAATTCCAAAATAGTCGGTAACTCTGATTCCCGTAATTAAAATAGCGGACTCGTCCCAGCGATATGTTATGCCGAACCAAAATTTATTATCATAAGAAGTTCTTATGTGTAAATCGTATTGGGAAATAAATTCAGAGCTACGTGCAAAAACAGAGGGTGTCAAAGTCCATTTGTTTCCCAAATTAAAACGATACGACATGGAAAGGTAGTAGTGACGGGGAATTTTGTAAAAATCACTTTTGGTAAGAGATTGTGTTATATGAGTGGAAGATATTAAAAAAGAAAATCCATGTGTGCGAAACACTATCCCTGCTCCAAAATCGCCTTTGGTTTTGGTTTCTAAATTTCCGGGTAAAAATACATCTGCGGGATTTTCAAAAATTAGTTCATCGGCATCAACATTTCTCGATGCTATTCCTCCTGAAACTCCTATGCAAAATGATGTTGTGTCGCCTAATTTAAAATTGCGCGCATAGGATAAGCGGGCGTTAATATTATGTTCAAATCCGAGCTGGTCATTTAATATATTTATTCCAAAGCCTCCAATTTTTTCAATATTACAGTGAGCATTCAAAGACTGTGTTGATGGAGCCCCCGAAAAACCCATCCATTGCTGGCGGCCCAGCATGCTAATGTTTATATCATTTGATGTGGCTGCTACTGCAGGATTATAACACAATTCATTAAACATGTATTGCGAAAACTGAAAATCATTTTGTGCTGATACCTGAACGTTCAGCAGGCAAAAAAACAAAACACTTATTATATATAGCTTTTTCATAAATTATCGTATTAATGTAACAGATCCTTTTACTTCGTTTTCGTTTCCTGTTTCATCGCTGAGTTTAACAATAAAGAAATATGTACCTTGCGAAACATCTGCACCTTCAAATGTTCCGTCCCAGCCCTCGTAGCCCTGATATAGTATTTGTCCCCAACGATTTATAATGGTTAAGTTTACCCCTTGCATGAAAACGTCATTTATACCGTCAGAATTTGGTGTAAACGAATTATAAAATTCTATTATTTTGGGTTTTATTGTTTTGTCGGATATGGGACAGCCACTTGTTTTTACATTTACTGTAACAACATCGTTCGGAACAAGGTTACTTGTAACAAACATATTGTATGCCGAAGATTGCTTCAATATGCCATTGACATAGAAGTTGTATTGTTCCAAAGTATCCGGCATTACACTGAATGTGACCAATTGGCCCGTCAGTATTGTGCCGTTGGGATTTACACTAACCAAAATATCAGTAGTGCTTAATACTTCAACATTAGTTGTTGCATCAGCTGAGCAACCATTAGCATCTGTGACGGTAACATTATAAGTTGTTGATGCAACAGGTTCTACAATTATATTAGACGTTGTTTCTCCGGAACTCCAGCTATATGAAACACCACCTGATGCATTCAGAACAAGCTGATCACCTTCGCAAATACTTGTATCGGGAGATATAACAGGGATTGGCAATGGGTTTACTTTAATAAAGATGGTGTCTTGATCGGTACATCCATTTGATGCGGTAACTCTCAAAACCAAAGTATCATTGTTCAAAGGAGTATATGTGAATGAAGCATTTGTTTGTCCATTAGACCATATATATGTTGGTCCACCTGTGCCGCTAACACTAACCGGATTACCGAAGCAGACTTCTATATCATCTCCTGCATTTGCTGTTGGCGAAGGCAATACGTTTATAGTAATACTTTGGCAGTCTGAAATGCCACATGCATTTTCCCATGCAGCATAGTAAGTACTTGTTGAGTTAGGTGCTGCTATAAACACATTATTCCCTGATGACAGCAAAGAACCTCCACAGGAATTTGAATACCAGTTAAGAGTTGCGCCACTTCCTCCTGCTGCAGAAAGCTTTATACTGTCAACACTGTTTGAACAAAAGTTGTTTTGGTCGGAAAATGCACTAGTTGGAGCTACCGGAAGAGGACTAATATTTATGGTAACCTGTGCTGAATTTGAACAACCTGTAGCAATAAATTCTTGAGTAATATAATAGGTGGTTGTTGTGCTTGGGCTAACAGAAGGATTTGCTAAAGAAGAAGTAAAGCCAGCAGGATTAGAAGTCCAGCTATAGGAGTTTCCCGCAACTGATGGTCCGCCTATCTCAATGCTGTCACCTGCGCATATTGATGAATTTGATATAATCGAAATGTTTGGAGTGGCATTTACGGTTACATTAAGAGGAGTTCTGTGTGTTTCGCAGTTGGTTAATGTGTTTGCAACAGTAACATAATAAGTTGTGTCTGCGGTTAAAACCGATGTAGTATAATTGGCCCCGGTAAACAATAAATTGCCATCGGTGGACGCATCATACCAGCGAATAGTGCCGGATCCACCCGCCCAGTCTGTGCTGAGTGTAACAGTGTTTCCTTCGCAAATAGTATCATGATTTGTTTTAAGTATATGTTCGCCAAGAATAAAAGCAAAAGGGGAGTATGTGCCCGGACAGGAAGAAGTTATGGTTCCTGAAGCTGCTCCTGTTGTAGTTTCCAAAGGTGTTGTCCATGCACCTGGCGGCGGCAGAGTCCCCTGAATTAGCGATATTGCACATTCGTTGGTTCCTGCAGGAAAATCACTGGAGAAAATATAATTATTTGTAATTGTTCCGGTCGGATTACCTCCGAAAGGTTGCATATATAGCCACCAGCTTGCTTTATAATCAGTGGAGGATATAGTGTCTTCGTATAAAAGGATGCTACTTGCGCCATTCGCAGATGTCTGATTTAATGTAACGGGTCGATATATATAGCCAATTCTGTTAACAGGCCCAATTGGGAAAATATATGTTCCTGCACCACTTTCCAATTCACGCCTGAATTTTCCTTTAATAAAACTAGTAGATGAGTAACCTGGCATTAAAGCTGAGGGCGAACTATTTGATAAATAAACTTCATAAAAACCCGTTCCACTCTTTGTTTGAATCAGACCATTATTGAGATTAAGGGAATTAGTTATTGTAACATCACTACCCAACATGGCCCCTGCACCTGAATTAGAAATTGTTAAATTATAAAGAGAACTTGTACCGGGTTTTAGTATTTGCAATGTGTTTCCATTAAGAATAAGATTACCGTTTGAAGCTGAAAATATTGCATTAGCAATACTATTAACTTGAAAATGTCCAAAAACATATAAATTTTTTGGTCCATTAACATCCCATGTACCGCTGTTGATGTAAAAATTTCCATTTACAACAAGATCTCCCGTAGAATTACCGGCATAAATTCCCGGTTTAACACTACCTGAGCCTTTAGATACATATATATGATAAAAAGGCTGTGTGCTTGGTTGATAAATATATTGGTTATTAGGCTGGGCAGATGAATATGAATCGTAGGCAATGGTTAATGTTCCTGTGCCACAATTAAATGTTCCATTATTTGTCCAGTTTCCGTAAATAATAATATTTTTTGAGCCTGCATTTAGTGTGGCGCCGGGATTGATAACTACATGATTAAAAAAATAGCTGTATGCTCCGGACAATGTAGTATTGCCGTCAAAAATTATTGTAGCATCCGGATTTCCGTTGCTATTGCGGTGGAATTGTCCGTTTTGAATAAAATCACCTTTGATTGTAATTGAAACGGGATGCCCCGAAATTCCATTTGTTCCTGTGGTATTGGGATTGTTGTTGTATAAATTATTGAAAACGGTTAAACTGCTGCCTTCAATAGCTTGTACATAATTTCCGTTAAAATTTACCGTGCCGGTACCGCAATTAAATGTTCCGTTATTATTCCAAATTCCTGTAAGGTTTATTGTTCCGTCATTCATGCTCAAAGTGCCATAAATGGAAACATTGCCATTTTTGTCGTTATCTCCCGTTAAAGACAGAGTTTGTGAGCCTATGTTTAGTGTAGCTCCCGTATTAATGCGTATGGCTTTTACTGCCACATTCATGTCTAATGTAATATTGGCTCCGGTTGCAATATAAACAGTATCGCCTGCCGTTGGCAAAATACCTCCATTCCAGCTGGATGGATTACTCCAATTACCCGTTACTGCTAAACTGCTACGTGTGCTTGCTGAAACTTGAATTGACAGAATAATAAAAAGGATTATGCAAAAAATCCCCCCAAATTTTTTCATATATAAAAAGAATTAATTTATAGTACAAAAATATAAATAAATCCTTTTGATTTAATATATAAGTGATTAATTTTAAAAATCTTTATTTAAGCTAATGCTTTAGCTTTACTTGTTTGTAATTCTTTAAATTTAAACTTTTTACAATTAAAATTCATTCAGCAAATTCAGGTTTAAAGTATTTTTTTTATTTTTACCAAAAGCTTTAATAGTTTTTTAATAATGTGTAGTTCTTGTGTTTACAAAAAAATACAATTAAAATGAAAATATATATTTATCACAATCCCCGCTGCCGTAAGAGCATGGCAGGCCTTGAGATGTTGAAGTCGAAAACTGCCGAATTTGAAATCATTGAATATTTAAAATCGGGCATTGATGCCAAAACAATAATAAAACTTTCCAAAATGATTAATATTCCTGTTACCGACATGGTAAGAACTCAGGAAGAATATTTCAAAAAAGAACTTAAAGGAAAGAAATTTTCTGCCGAAGAATGGGCACAGATCATTTCGGAAAATTTGAAATTATTAAGGCGACCGATTGTTGTTAAGGGAAATAAAGCCGTTATTGTGGAATCTGTCGATGATATTGAAAAGCTTTTTTGAAAAATAAATATTACAAGTTTAGAGTTTTAATTGCTATTACGCGGTTTAAATTCCGGATTAAATTTTTATTAATTGATATTTATGCTTTTTAACTCATTCCTTGTTAAAGCTTATTAGTATTTTTGTGTTTTGGCGTTCAAGACGGATTTTAATGTAGTAACATATCAGCTCTAAGTAGAGATTAAAAAAACATTGTAGTAAAATGGGAAAAAACAGGAAAGAAAAAGACAGTATGGGTTATGTTGAAGTTCCGGTTGACAAATATTGGGGAGCTCAAACCCAGCGATCGAAAAATAATTTCAAAATAGGTTCAAATCTGATGCCTGTTGAAGTAATTGATGCGTTTGCAATTCTTAAAAAAGCAGCGGCAATTATAAATAATAAACTGGGTAAATTATCCGATAATAAAGCAAAACTAATAGCTGCAGTTTGTGATGAAATCCTTGAGGGAAAACTTTATGACCAATTTCCTTTGGTTGTTTGGCAAACGGGTTCGGGAACTCAAAGCAATATGAATGTAAATGAAGTTATTGCAAACCGCGGACATGTAATATCCGGTGGGGAACTAACAGATGAAAAAAAAGTTCTACATCCCAACGATGATGTTAATATGTCGCAAAGCAGTAACGACACATTCCCCACAGCAATGCATATTTCGGCCTACTCGATTTTGGTCACACATACAATTCCTGCTTTAGAAAAACTAAGAGATGCTCTTGCGAAAAAAAGCGATGCATGGAAAAATATTGTAAAAACCGGCCGCACGCATCTTATGGATGCTACTCCAATTACATTAGGGCAGGAGTTTTCGGGATATGTCTCGCAGTTAGACCACGGGATTAAAGCGATAAAAAGTACCTTATTGCATTTGAGTGAATTGCCTTTAGGTGGAACGGCTGTTGGTACCGGATTAAATGCGCCGAAAGGATACGACGTGAAAGTAGCAGAAAAAATTGCAGAGTTAATCAAACTCCCTTTTATTACCGCACAAAATAAATTTGAATCTTTATCGGCTCATGATGCCATTGTTGAAGCCAGTGGCGCACTTAAGACAGTAGCAGTTAGCTTAATGCATATAGCTAATAATGTTCGTCTGCTGGCAAGTGGTCCCAGATGCGGAATTGGCGAAATACTTCTTCCGGAAAACGAACCGGGCTCATCCATAATGCCCGGAAAGGTTAATCCAACCCAGCCAGAAGCCATGACTATGGTTTGCGCACAAGTGATAGGCTGTGATGCAGCAATAACTGCCGGAGGCATGGGCGGACATTTTCAGCTGAATGTTTTTATGCCAATGATGATTTTTAATTTTCTTATGTCGGCAAGGCTTATTGGCGATGCATGTAATTCGTTTACCAATAATTGTGTAGAAGGGATTGAGCCGAATTATTCTGCCATACAAAAAAATCTTGATAATTCACTTATGCTGGTTACAGCTTTAAACACGCATATTGGTTATGACAACGCAGCCATAATTGCCAAGAAAGCACACAAGGAAGGCAAAACACTGCGCGAAGCAGCAATTGAATCGGGGCTTGTTACAGCTGAGCAATTTGACAAGTGGGTAAATGCGTCAGAAATGATTTAAAAATTCATATTAAAAAAAGCCCTATGAAATGGGGCTTGTAGTTTTGTATATAAAAATCTGATTATCGCATGTCATTTATGGTATAACCGGCGTATTCGGTCTTATCAAATGTAAAACGTGAATCAAAAACTTTTGGATTTTCGATGAAGTTTGAAACGATGTAGGTGTATGTTGTTCCGTTTTTATCGTAAATGGTAGATGAATACACCATATTGGCGTTTTTGTTTATTTCCAGACGAACTTTATAAAAAGATTGAGTGGTGACAGGGGTCAAATCTAATGTTTGCATAACAACTCCTGCCTTTGGGGCTTCCTTAATAAATTTTGCCTTATAATTCTTGTTGTAAGAAGTAAGCATTTTATTAGGAGTGTTTTGATTTTTTGGATCAACCGAATTAATTTGCACTTCTTTATCTTCTTTTAAGATAGTCCAGATAGTTTGTCCATCGCTAATAATTACTTGTTCTGCAATATACAAACGATATTTATCACCTTTTATATAAATGCTTCCGGTTTTTGTTTCATTAATATTTTCGGCAGTATTGGCCATGGTATAAGAAAACTCGAATTTCATTGTTTCCAATGCATCAAGTTTAGCACTAAGAGCATCAAGAATAGCATTTGCTTTAGCATCTGTTTGGGCTATACCTTTAATAGTAAAAGACAGCAAAACGAGGGAAATCAAAAATAAATTTTTCATAGATGAGAAGTTTGGGGTTTCAAATTTACTCCAAATTTTTCAAAAACTGTTCCAAAACTTCAATATCTTTAATTAATACATCTCTGGGTTTACTTCCCTGCGGTGGTCCCACTATACCCGCCTGTTCCAGTTGCTCGATAATTCTGCGCGCCCTGGCGAAACCAATAGTAAGTTTAGTCTGTAAAAGTGAAGTGGAACCTTGTTGTAAAGAAACAACAATTCTTGCAGCATCATCAAATAATTTGTCTTTATTTTTCAAATCTGCATCGGATGAAATATTGTCTTTTTCAACAATTGGCTCAGGTAATTCATAAGTATTGGGATATCCTTGCTGTTCGCCAATAAAATCGGTAAGAGCTTCTATTTCAGGTGTGTCAACAAAGGCACATTGCAGGCGCAACATTGTTGAGCCATGAGTGTATAGCATATCTCCCATCCCAATAAGTTGTTCGGCTCCATTCATGTCGAGTATTGTTCTGCTGTCAACTTTAGATGAAACTTTAAAAGCAATACGGGCAGGGAAATTTGCTTTTATTTTGCCGGTAATAACATCAACCGAAGGTCTTTGGGTTGCCACTATCAGATGTATTCCCACAGCTCTGGCAAGTTGTGCTATGCGTGCAACAGGCAGTTCCACTTCTTTGCCGGCTGTCATTATCAGGTCGGCAAATTCATCAATAACTAAAACGATATAAGGCATATACATGTGCCCGTCATTTGGATTTAGCCTGCGCTCAATGAATTTATTATTATACTCTATTATATTTTTGCATCCGGCATTTTTAAGCAGGTCGTAACGAGAATCCATTAACTGTGTAAGAGAAGTTAAAGTGGCAATAACTTTTGTTACATCAGTAATAATGGCGTCATCGGCGTCCGGCAGTTTTGCCAAAAAATGCTTTTCTATTTTTGAATAAAGCGCTAATTCAACTTTTTTGGGGTCAACAAATACAAATTTAAGTTGACTTGGATGTTTTTTGTATAATAAGCTACAGATTATAGTATTAAGACCCACTGATTTACCCTGACCTGTAGCACCTGCAATTAGTAAATGGGGGAGTTTGGCCAGATCGGCAACAAAAGGTTCGTTTGTAATGGTTTTTCCCATTGCAAAAGGCAATTCGGCTTTTACGTTTGAGAATTTATCGCTTTCGAGTAATGTGCGCAACGATACGGTTTCGCGTTTTAAATTAGGCACTTCTATGCCTATAGTTCCTTTTCCGGGAATCGGAGCAATAATGCGTATGCCCAATGCAGCCAAACTCAAGGCAATGTCATCTTCTAGATTTTTAATACGGCTGATGCGCACACCCGGAGCCGGTACGATTTCGTACATGGTAACCGTAGGCCCAATAGTAGCTTTTATTTGACTGATTTTAATGTCGTAGTTATTGAGTGTTTCAACTATTCTGTTTTTGTTGCCCTCAAGTTCTTCGCGACCAACTTTACTTTCGCTATCGCCACGGTCTATGAGCAATGTTGTTGGAGGCATTTGATATTGACTTAAATCTTTTAGCGGATCATATATCGTATCAATGCCAAAATGCTCTAATTCGTTTATTGAATCAGGTAAAAGTTCCTGCGGATTTGTTTCAATTACAAACTGAATGTCATTGTTTGCATTATCTGCATCATTGTTAACAATTTCTGAAATAGGAAGTTCTATTTCTCCTGCGTTATTATTTTCATTATTATCAGATTCAGAAATTTTTTCTTTGATTTCAAAATCTATAACATTTTCTTTTTGTGAATCAACTTCTGATATATCCTGAGTTTTTTCAAGCAGGCTTATCTCTACATCTTTATTTTCGTTGTTAACATTAACGGTAATATTATTATCTGTTTCATTGGCGTTGTCAGTGTTTCCCGAATTTCTTCTTCTATTGTAAAATTCATGCAACTTAAAACCGAAAATAGCAGAAGCATAAGCAATAAAAACCACTATTAATAAAACTATAAGGCCAAAGTTGCCAACAACACTGCTTATCCAGTCTCTGATTTGCCGCCCAAACAAGCCTCCCCATATCATTGCATCGGCACGTGTGAAAATGGCTGACATAAATACCGAAAGCCACAATGTAGAGCCAATTAAATAAACAATATTTTCAAAGAAACTGATTATTTTCACTCGTAATAAAAGCAAACCACTGTTAATAATAAAAATCAGCAGTAAAAACGAACCGATGCCAAACCACTTTTTTATAAATACATATCCAAGCCAGGCTCCCAACTTGCCCATTGAATTTTCTACCGAAACATCGGGATTAAAAATAATCCCCAGTCCGGAGTTTACAATATTATCATCGGTATGCCAGTTTTTAAGGTAAGAAATAAAGGATAAAAAAAGATATAAGCTGAAAATAATCAAAAAAAGACCAAATCCGAACTGAGTTTCTTTCGATTTAATAAAGTTTGCAAAGGAATTAAGTTTATTTGTGGCTTTGCTGTTTTCTGAAGAAGTGTTGTTTTTCTTGGATGGTTTTGTTTTTCCTGCTTTATTTTTATGAATTTCTTTAATGGTATTACGTGCCGTATTTTTCGGACTTTTACGGGTATTTTTTGATATATTATTGCTTTCTTTATTTTTTCTCATGATTATGCAAAAATACTTAAAGCAAATAAGAATAAAAAAAACCTTCCATAAATATGAAAGGTTTTTTTAAACAATTTATTGTGCAAATCTTTTTATTCTCCACCAAATAGTTCTTTGGCTTTTTCTTCAGTAAGTTCTTGATAGTCGGTAGGAATATAAAAATCGGTTTCTTTTAGTTTAACTTTTTTTACCTGAACATTCGTTGCGGCAAATGTTATTTTTCCTTCATCAGTTTCGATTACATATTCCATTGGGAATCCTTTTAAACCGGTAAACTGTCCTCCGAAATTAAGCTCTGGACCTCCGATTTCGGTTGAATAGTAAACCACGGTGGTTTCCTTGTCACCATATTCGTCTTCGGTAACATATTCTGCTTTATGGCAGGAATATCCGGCAATAACTTTTGTTTCTTCGAGATATTTGATTTCAGGTTCTTTACTTTCAGATAATTTATCCAAAATTTTATCTTTTTTCGTTAGCATATAATACTTTTCACCAATCATGGAAATATCCAGCAACACTATCTGCGAAGAATCTTTTCCGTTGGTAATATTTTCAATGGTTGCGCCCGGTGTAATAATTTCGGACTTGCTGTATTTACCCAAAATTTTCATTTTTGATTCAGTGGGTTGTTGCGATAAGGTCGCAGCATCCCATGTGCCGTCGTAAGAAATTGTGTATGTAACAATACCTTTAAAAGGCTTTTGTGCATCAACATGAGTTGGAAAGCCAACAAATAATACAATCACTAAAATTAAAACTAAGTTTTTCATATCTTGAATTTGGGACAAAAATACATAAAAAATCATACCAAACTGATTTTTTAATTTTTGTTTATCGGTATTTGAGGTCTGTTTGTATAAAATATTTCAAAATCGCACAACTACATTCACTCAGATTTTTGTGAAATTGAGTAATAAATAAAATTGCATTATAATATTAAGATGTCAATATCCCAATATTTTAAGCATAGATTTATAGCTTTGTTCTTTGGCAAATAATTTGGGATAATATTCTCCCGTTTCAGGATCTTCTATTATCAAAATATGTTTTGGTGCAGGAATCAGGCAATGTTGTATTCCGCCAAAACCTCCCAAAGATTCTTGATAGGCTCCCGTATGGAAAAAGCCTATATATTGCGGATCATTAGGCTCAATTTTTGGCAAGAAAATAGCGTTGGCATGGGCTTCAGCATTATAGTAATCGTGGCTGTCGCAGGTGAGGCCACCAAGAAAAATTCTTTGATATTCATAGTCCCAGTGATTTATTGCCAGCAAAATGAAACGCTGATTCAGAGCCCATGTGTCGGGTAGAGTAGTCATAAAGCTACTGTCAATCATGTTCCACATTTCACGGTCATTTTGTTGTTTCTGCCCAAGAATTGAATATAGTACAGCACCGCTTTCGCCAACTGTGTATGAACCGAATTCAGTAAATATATTCGGCTCCGGAACTTTATTTTGGTTGCATATATTTTTTATCTGGGCAATAATTTCCTCAGCCATGTATTCATAGTCGTAATCGAACCCAAGTGAGTTTTTAATAGGAAATCCACCGCCAATATTCAAGGTGTCGAGCGACGGAGCTATGCGTTTAAGCTCAACGTAAATATTCACGCATTTGGTTAATTCACTCCAGTAGTATGCCGAATCTTTAATGCCTGTATTGATGAAAAAATGAAGCATTTTCAATTCGAAATTCGGATGATTGCGGACATACAAATTGTAAAAAGGTAAAATTTCGTTATATCTGACCCCTAACCGCGAGGTGTAAAACTCAAACATCGGCTCTTCTTCTGCAGCTATGCGTATTCCAAGTTTTGCTTTAACTCCGCGCCTTATTTTATAATCCAGCAACTCTTCTTTATTGTCAATTACAGGAATGCAATTGGAAAAACCCGAATTAATCAGACGGGAAATGTTTTCAATATATTGCTTACGTTTAAATCCATTGCAAATAATATAGGTGTCTTTTGATATTTTACCTTCTTCAAATAATTGTTCTATTATGTGAATATCGAAGGCACTTGAGGTTTCAATATGCACATTGTTTTTCAGTGCTTCTTCCAGAACGTGTGCAAAATGACTGCTTTTGGTGCAATATGCATAAAAGTATTCTCCTTGATAATCTACTTTTGCCATTGCCACATTGAACATACGTTTTGCCCGTTGAATCTGGCGGCTGATGCTGGGCAAAAACGAAATACGCAAAGGAGTGCCATACTGCTCAATTAGCTGCATTAAATTAATGTCGTTCCAATACAATTCATTTTCAACCACTTTAAATTCTTCTTGCGGGAATTCAAATGTCTGTTCAATTAAATCAATGTATTTTGTTCTCATTGGCAAGTATTTTCAAAATCCGTGTGAGTTACTTTTATATTTTTTTGCAAATGTAATAGATTTACTTTTTTGAATATTAAAAAATTAAATATTATGAAAATAAATCTTTTAAAAATTTTAAAGACCATGAACTTTATTTTTTCAGTGTTTAAATTTGATATAAATGAAAATCTTTTTACTTGATAAATATTGACTTAAACAAATGAAATTAAAATTGATAAACTTAAAATATTCCACGATAATATTAAAAAACTATTGTTGAAAAGTTTGCTTATAAATCAAAAGAGGTATTCTTTATCAAAGTAATTTTATCATTCAAAATATTTCATTAACATGAGAAATATAAGATTATTGCTTGTTGCTGCACTGTTATTTTTGCAAAATGTCTTGATGGGGCAGCTTACACAGGAGTATAAAGATCCGTTTGCAATTTATGCTTCGGCAAATGATTTAATTATCAAAGAAAAATATGCTGCGGCGCGGGAGGAATATCAGCAATTGCTCACCTGCATTCAGGACAAAGAGAATCCTATGTATATTGAAGCGGAATTCCAGATTGCTCGTTGTTCTTATGAGTTATTGAACAGCGATGCAAAAGGCTTGTTGTATTCTTTTATTTCGCAACATGCCGAAAGCTCTTATACACCTTTGGCAGGTTTTTATTTAGGTAGTATTTACTATAGAGACAAAAGCTGGAATAAGGCAATCAAAGCATACAACGAATTTAGTCCGCAAGCTCTTTCATCGGAGCAAAAGCATGAATATTACTTTAAAAAGGGATATTCATATTTCATGGTTGAAAACATGGAAGAGGCACGAGGTTGTTTCATGCTGGTAAAAGACGAAGAAACACATTGGGCAGCCCCTGCTTTATATTATTATGGGCATATAAATTATTCCGGGGAGCAATATGAAACGGCATTAAATTCATTCAAGAAAATATTGGACGATCCCACTTTTGGAGTTGTTGTTCCATACTACATTGCTCAAATTTATTATTTGCAAAACAAATATGATGATTTAATTGCATTTGTTCCACCAATGCTGGAAAACCCTAATGTTAAACGCGGGGCCGAAATGGCCAGAATGGTTGGAGATGCTTATGTTGCCAAAAAGGATTATAAGTCGGCATTGCCATATCTGGAGCAATATGCCTCTATGACCACTACCGCATTAAGCCGCGAAGACCAGTATTTACTTGGATATACATATTATGTTAATGCAGATTATCAAAAAGCGGTAAAGCATTTTTCAAATATAACCTCAATAGATGACTCTTTAAATCAAAATGCCAGTTATCATCTTGCTGAGTGTTATTTAAAAATGGGAAATAAAAAATATGCTCTTAATTGTTTCAACGATGCATATCGCTTAAAATTCAATCAGCATATAACCGAAGATGCTTTGTTTAATTATGCCCGCTTGTCTTACGAGCTGGACTATCATCCGTATAATGGTGCAATTAAGGCTTTGCAGCAATATTTAAACGATTTTCCAAATTCAATTCGGGCTGAAGAAGCAAGGGAATTGCTTATTGATTTGCTGATGTCAACCGGTAATTACAAAGATGCCATAACGGTTATTGAAGGAATTAAACTTAAAAACGAACGCATTTGGAGTGCATATCAAAAAGTGAACTATTGTCATGGCGTAGAAATGTATAATTCAGGGAACTACAACGAGGCATTAAGTTTATTTACCAAAGCAGCAATTTATAATTACGACAGAAAACTACGTGCAGAGGCTTTGTTCTGGAAAGGAGAAATTCATTATAAAAAGCAGCAATACGATTCGGCTGCAACCAGTTTCGACATGTTTGTAAAATATCCGGTATCTTCTGAGCTAAGCTATTTTGCACGGGGGTATTATAATCTTGGTTATTCTCAAATGCATCGAAAAAATTATAAAAACGCTGCATTGAGTTTTGAATCTTATATGAAAAACAGCGATAAAGACGACAAGTATTTTAAAAATGATGCCTGTCTTCGCCTGGCTGACTGCTATTATATATTACGGGATTATACAAAATCGATAGAGTGGTACGATAAGTCCTTGGCCATGAATCTGGAAAACATGGACTATGCACTATTGCAGAAATCTAAGTGCGAAGGCGTAAAAGGGAATTTTACCGCAAAACAAAACACATTATCCGTATTATTTACAAAATATCCTTCATCCCGTTTTTCGGATGATGCATACTATGAGTCAGGGCTTACTTACGAAATTCAGGATAAGAATAATCAGGCATTGATTTCTTATGAAAAATTAATTGTGGATTATCCCGAAAGCCCGTTAAGAGCAAAAGCGATATTTAAAAAAGGCAGTATTTACAGAGTTCTTGGCAATAACACAAAAGCCATAGAAGCATTCAAGCAACTGGTAACCGAATATAAAGGTTCAGAAGAGTCAAAACAAGGCTGGATGAATTTGAAAGCTATTTACACCGACATGGATATGATTAACGAATGGGTAGAACTTGTAAGCATGCAGGGTAGCTCGGTTTCGCAGATGGAAAAAGACAGTATGGTTTATCTGGCTGCCGAAAACAAATATTTAGATGGCGATTGCGAAAATTCGGCCATTGCATTTGGCAAATATATCAGCGAGTTTCCAAATGGGGCATTCATTCAAAATGCTTATTTCTACCGTGCGGAATGCCTGTATGGCCAAAAAGATTTTCAAAACGCATTAATTGGTTATGATTATATTGCATCAAACGCATATTGCTCTTTTACGGAAACGTCTTTGCTGAAATCTGCCAGAATTTACTATAACGCAAAAAATTACCCTAAAACTATTGAGCGTTATACTGAACTTGAAAAGGTTACTCAATCTGTCAGCAATAAGCAGGAGGCTAAACGCAATATTGCCAACGCTCAATTCAACAGCGAATTGTATTACGAAGCAATAGTGAGTGCTCAAAAGATTATTGATGACGCATCAATGAGCCCAAAGGATAAAAACGATGCATCTGCCATCATAGCCCGTTCTGCTTACCAGCTTAACGACATGGCAAAAGCGCAATCGGAATTTTCCAAACTGGTTAAGCTTAAATCATCGGAGTTAGGTGCTGAGGCAAATTATTATCTGGCATTGATTCAATATAACAATGCCAAATATAATGAAGCAGAAAAACTTGTTTTCGATTTGATAAATGAATTTGCATCGTTTGAATACTGGGTTGCAAAATCGTTTATTTTACTCAGCGATGTTTATGTTGCCTCGGGAGATTATTATCAGGCCAAATACACATTGCAAAGCGTAATAGATAATTATACGGGCGAAGATCTGGTAAAAGAGGCAAGTAATAAATTAAATGACATTATTACTCTCGAAAAGCAAAACGAAAGGCAATTAGATGGTGCCGGAGAACAAATTATTGATGGAAATAATTAATAGTATATGAAAACAAAAGCATTAATTATTGTTGTAGCTGCCATATTTTTAATGTCATTAGACATTGTGGCGCAAAAAGATACTGCCAACACTTATACCGAAAACGTAATAGTGGTAGGTTCATACGACCCCAGTTTAATGGATTTTCCGAAAAAAGAATTTAACCCTTCTATTTCGGTACAAGACGTTAAAAAAACGGATATGAAGTATTCGATTTTTGCCCAGCCAATGAGAATAGCCTATCAGGTTGCGCCTATAAAAGCCGCTAAAATGACGGGCGAACCTTTTACGGAACTATATGGAAATTATTTAAGGGTTGGCATTGGCACCGGACGCACTCCGTACGGGGAATTATATGTTAATACCAAACGGGATAAATCCAAAAGTTATGGTTTGCACATGAAGCATTTTTCCACAAATGGGAAGATTCCGGAATATGCTTTTTCGGGTAGCAGCAACAATGCCGTTGATATTGACGGGTATTTTTTCAAATCTAAGCATACTGTATATACCAAATTGTTTTTTAACAGCGACGTCATACATTATTATGGATTTATGCCTGATTCAGTGCAGCATCCTTCCGACACTTTGCTCGTTTTGCCAACGGATAAAAACAATATTAAGCAGCGTTATAACGATGCAGGTGGTTTATTGTCATTTTACAGTACACATCCTGACTCCAGTCATTTCAATTACAAAATTAATTTAGACTACCATTGTTTTTGGAATATATTTAATGCCATGGAAAACAGCTTATCCATAAACGGAATGATAGAAAAAAGTTTCGACTGGCTTAAAAAAGTAAGTAAAAGCCAAGTTGTTGGATTGCGCTACAATATTGATCATTATTTCCAAAATCGCATGTTTAAATCATGGAACGAAGGGCTGGTTAATCTTACACCGTATATTAATACTAATTTCGGACCCATATTCATTGAACTGGCTCCAAAGCTTGCCATTGAAACTGATTCAACTGCCGAAGCCTTTGTCTTTCCTGAAATAAAACTGGAATTAAACCTGCTGCCGGGCACAATAAGTGCTTTTGGCGGACTGGATGGCAATCTTAAATACAATTCATTCAGATTACTTGCCAACGAAAATCCTTTTATTTCTCATTTGGTTGCAAGCGAATATACCAAAACCACTCAGATACTATATGGCGGAATACGCGGCAATATTGCCAATGTATTTAATTATAACATAAAGGCTTCGAACCGAAAAATTGAAAATTGTCCATTATTTATTATTGATGATTCTTATTCCTATCTCGAAAATCAGATGAATGTAACTTATGACGAAAAAGTCAACTGGTTCAGGGGTGAATTTAATGCCTCATTGACTCTGAATAAAAAATGGAAAGGATTGCTGATGGTGGCTTATAATCAGGCCGATGCTGTTACCAACGACAAAGCTTATTATATTCCCAATTTAGAGGGAATGATTGGGGTAAGCTATAATCTGGCCGACAAAATTTTAGCGAGCACACGAATATTTTATATTGGAACACGCTATGCAAATGCCACAAAAAGCGATTTGTTGTCAGGTAATTTAAATGCAGGCGAGCCCATAACTTTAAAACCTGCCATTGATGCCAATATCACACTGGAATATCGTTATTCCAAAGTTCTGTCGGCTTATCTTGAGTTCAGCAACATTGCTGCCCAGCGTTATTATTTATGGAATCATTATCCTTCCTACAGATTCAGATTTTTAGGCGGAGTTACTTATTCGTTTTAGGTGAAGATTGATACATAGAGCTAAGTTTGGACTATGTCGCCAGCTCAAGCGCAACTCCATTAAAAGGTTGTGGGAGCAGCTAAGCGAATGAATTGATGCTTGCCGTTCGGTAGTAATTTTAACGCTGAATTTTTTATTAAAAACTAAGGTTTCAGAGTGGATATCACATTGTCGTACTTTGCATTGCGCTGCTAATGATAGCAAACGCCTGTTACCAAACGTAATTTATTCATGACCATCATTTTAAAGAGTAAGCAAGGTCTTTCTGTTTACAAACTTACTAAAACTCACTTACATTTTTATGTTTGCCTTTTGTAAGGTAAGAATAATAGTTGATTTAACAGAGGAAATACATCTTTATTTTTAATTTTCGGGGGAGACAAGGCGGAAGCCCATGCTGCGGTTGCAGCGGCCTGGGGTGCTGCGGTCGCGGTACGCACTCCGGCAGCTGCCCGCATAGTCGGCCCAGCTACCGCCACGGATCACGCGGTAAGAGCCCGAAGCCGGTCCTTTAGGGTTGGTTTGAGCAGTATTGGGATAGTCGCCATACCAATCGCTGCACCACTCCCACACATTACCATGCATATCATACAATCCCCATGCATTAGGTGCAAAACTGCCCACAGGCATTGTTTTTCTACGGTATTCGCCTTTTGCATTGTTATTATAAGGACCATTTCCATTGTAATTTGCCTGGGAGGTTGTAAGGTTATTACCTGTATTAAAGGGAGTTGTTGTGCCAGCACGGCAGGCATATTCCCACTCGGCTTCAGTAGGCAAGCGGCAACCCATCCACTCGGCAAAAGCAGTAGCATCGTACCAGCTTACATTTATTACAGGGCGCTTGCCTCGCCCCCAGCCTTCATCATCAGGTTTTTCTCTGCCGGTAGCCTCGCAAAACACATCATATTGCTCAAAAGTTATTTCGTACTTGCTCATTTTAAAGGCACTCAAGGTTACTTGGTGTTGTGTTTCGTCATTCATCCTGTCAGCTTCACTTGTGGGACTGCCCATAGTAAAAGTGCCGGCAGGGATAGATACCCATTCGATAGTAGGTTTTTTGAAAACACTTTCTTTCCATGTGCCGTTGCTGTAAATGGTGATAGTTTTACCGTTATCAAGTTTTACGTCTTGCACTTTTGTGGGTTGTGTTTGAGCCCATAAACCAATTGTTGCAAACAATGCAACTAATGTCAATATTCCTTTTTTCATATTTATTTGGTATAAAAATTTAGCCTATTTTTTAAAGGATTTTTCGGGTTGCTCTTGTGTTTATTTTTATTTCTTAATGTCCATTTGGGTTATCAGCCCGAGTTTGACTATCTGTTTTTTTATTATGTTGGGTAACGGTTTTCGGCTTTGCGTTCGGGCGGGTTTCGGAGCACAAAACTGTCAACCAGCAATGAACTTGAATAGAAGCACAAAGCTCCAAGTTTGCACGTCACCCCACCTGACGCAAAACCCGTGTTGGCGGCTGCTCTACTTCTCCGTCCGAAGGTCTGTGTTGTCATTTAGTGTTGAACTACAAAAGTTTTGATAGCGAAATTTTTTGTGTCAGAATATTTAAGCAAATAAATTCCGTTGTTGAATTGTCGTGTGTCAATCGCTTGTTCTTTGAAATGATTTTCGTCAAGAAGAATTTGTCCGGTGTAATTGAGAACTTGAACTCTGATGTTGTCTGTTACTTTATTTATGTGAATTTTTAATTTGTCAGATGTAGGGTTTGGTGAAATTGAAATCAAATTATCGTTCTGAACTTCTTGAATTCCCTCTGCCCAATCTTCAAAATGCAAATCGTCAAACATAAGTCCGTCTTTATTTGTCTGAACACTGTCGCTGATAAATGTGAAGCGATACAATATAGTGTCCCCGTAAGCAACTGGAAATGGAACCTGTAAACAGTAATAGAAGTGTTTCCAGCCGTTTGAGTTACCTGTGAAGGTCGGCAGGTCTTCTATTGCCCCCCAACTACAATTTCCAGATGCACTGTCAGCACGATACCAAGTGTTTCCAAGGTCGGGAGAAAAATCAATGTAACCGAAATCGGTTAAGGTGTCTGAATTTACAGAATAATAGCCACCAATATCAACCTTTGGATATCCCAATGACCAACCAAGTTCAGCAATGTGGATTATTGTAAATGATGAAGTATCATTTATCGGATAAGGATTTACAGTGTCAGTTACGATTGCATTAGGATTTGAATTAGCAGATGTGAAAAGTGTTTTGTTTGGATGTCCAATCTGCCAAATGTTGTTCGGATTTGCAACCGTATCAATGAGAACCCTATGCAAAGTTGTTGTGTCCTCAAAGTCAATATTCCAAGTCCATTGTCCAAATGATGTCGCTGCAATTAGTGTCAACGAAATTGAAAGTAGAATTTTTTTCATGTTGCTTGCTTTTTTGATTTGTCAATTTGATTTCTTGCAGCCACTTCAAAGTTAGCAGTGTCCTAAAAGAGTTGCAGCCAACGTTTTATTCCCGCAATAAATATACAACTTTCGCCAATGTAAAATTTATAACATTCGCCAATGCATTTTCATGTTTTTGAAAAAAATAATATATAATGCAGAAAATCAGATAAATATAATCAAATAATTTTATTATTTATTTTTCATTTGCGAATGTTTTATTTACTTTTTTTATCAAAAAAAAAGCAAAAGCCACCCGGCTCGAGAGCACAAGAAGCATTAAAATTTTTAATTCAGAATTTATCCGGACAGCAATGTTTCTTTTGCTAATTTCTTTTGGCAATGAAAAAGAAAAGTAAGCCCTGTCCGGCTCGAGGACGCAGAAAGCATTAAAAAGTTTTATTGAGAATTTACTAGGACAACAATGATAATTAATGAAAATTTTCAACTTTTTTATCGAAGTGACTTAGGAAAGATGCAAGAATAAAGTCTGGCTATGCAGCTTGTTATGAAAATAGCATAAGGGCAGCCTGTGTTTTTGATTTCATTTTAGTTTTGGTAAAGCATTGTAATTCGAATTTTTCTTTCATTTTACTGTCCTAATAAAGGAACGGCATAATACAACAAGTCTATAACATATATCATAAAGCATTATAAACGGAAAGACGAAATTTTTTTTGTAATTTTACGTTTTGGATTTTGCGTTCTCTGCCAAAACTTATGAAAAAATTGTTTTTTGCTATATCATTATTTATAATTACATGCAGTTCTGCGTGGGCTATGAATGTGAAATCACTTGAAATATCTTACGAAAATGTTTCCCAGCTTACTTATAGGGCAAATGTGATTTTTTATTTGTACGACCCAAGTCCTGTTGATTCATTAGTTGAAATATTTTGGGGCGATAACACTTATTCTTTTTTGGCTCCCACATCAGTAACAGATATTCCGGGAGAATTAAAAAAAGTAGTTTATTCCGGTGTTCATACATATTCCGGTCCGGCCACTTTTACCATGTTTGTTTCATACAAGGTACGCAGCATTAATGTTCTTAATGTGCCATTATCGCTCATTACCGATATTTATGCCGAAGCAGAACTGGTTGTCAGTCCTTTTTTGTCTGGTATAAAATCGCCTGTATTTTTTGACAAACCTAAGATTAATATTTGCAGAGGAGTTCAAAACACCATTGAACATACGGCATACGATTCGGATGGCGATAAATTGGTATATTCATTAATTCCATGCCGCGGCGAATTTGGCAATCCAATAATGGGATATGTTTATCCTTCTACCACATCGCAATTTTCCATTGACCCTCAGACCGGTTTTTTAACATGGAATTCTCCTTTACAAAAAGGCTTTTTTAATTATGCCGTAAAAGTTTCAAAATACAGAAATGGGGTGTTTCTTGGCTCAGTAATGAGGGATATTTTGGTAAATGTTTTAGACTGCCAACCTGAGTCTCCAACTCTTAATGCTTTTTCGGATACCTGCCTGATTGCAGGAAACACGTTGAACAAAACCATTACTGCAACATTTAGCGGGATTGATACCATTTCTCTTACGGCTTATGGCGAACCTCTGGTATTGCAAAGCAATCCTGCTGTTTTTGCACAGCCAAGCAGGGGTAAATATTTAGTTTCTTCTGATTTCATCTGGAATGTTTCATGTGAACATGTTCGGACTGAGCCATATAAAATGATTTTTCGCGCAGAGTTGGAAGATAGTTTGAGCAACTGTAATTGTACTTATAATTTTAATAACTGGACAGTAGCACCTTTTTATGCCAATGTTTCGGTAATGTTTAATAATCCTTGCGGCGCCGGATGGGATGGAACAACATATTTATGGTTTGGAGCGGACTCTACTGCGCCCAGATATTTGGCTTCACCGGCAATGGATATAAGTGATGGCAATTATATGGTTGTTTTCGACATGAGATATAGCGACCACACGGGAAATCCCGGCACAAACTGCGAGGGACCTGACGAACCCGATGAAGGCATTTACCTGCAATATAGCACTAGCGGTCTGTCCGGCCCATGGGTTACTATTGCTTACTGGGATCCCAGTATTTCTCCCGGCGAAGGCGGACATGTGCAGAATTTAATTGGCTGGAACAATTATTCGGTGGTAGCCCCGGATGCATCTATTTCTGCAAATACCAGATTTAGGTGGATTCAATTTGAGGCTACCGGACGATATTACGACCATTGGGGTCTGGATAACATTTCGATTTATAAAATTTCGGATAAACTTTCTGCAGAATCTGCTGCCGAAATTTCCGTTATTGCTCCGGCTCCAGAAAATTTAATGGCTTTGGCTGTTGCTGATAATGCTGTTTTAAAATGGAATAAAGAAATATGCAGTAATGCGGCAGGTTATAAAATATATCGCAAATCTGGTGCCAGCGGATACTCGCCCGCATATTGCGAAACCGGTGTTCCGGAATGGACAGGCTATAGCATTATTGCCACAACCAACGATATAAACGATACCACTTATACTGATAATAATAACGGATTAGGCTTGCCACATGGTAATGAATATTGCTATATGGTAACAGCATGGTTTGCAAACGGATCCGAAAGTCAGGCTTCAAACGAGGCTTGTGTAATTATGCCCGACGATTATCCGGTCATAACTCATGTTAGCATTCTGACTACATCTAACACAACGGGCAGTGTTTATGTTGACTGGTCAAAACCGGATGATATTGACACATTGGTTTACATGGGACCTTTTAGATATGATATTTACAGAGCTGCCGGATTGCAAGGTTCATCTTATTCTTTTTTGAGCTCAAACATAGGGTTGAACGACACCACTTTTATTGATACGGGAATAAACACGGCAGATACTTCATATCATTACAGAATTGACCTTATGTATGCAGCGGGGACATCAAACTATACATTGTACAAATCGTCATATTTTGCTTCATCGGTGTTTTTAAATATTTCGCCTCTTGACAAAAAACTGCTTTTAAACTGGGAATATAATGTCCCATGGAACAACGACAGCACTGTTATTTACAGGTTAAATACCCAAACAATGCTGTTTGATTCTATCGGCATATCTAAAACAAATACTTTTTTAGATACGGGATTAACCAATGGCGTAAATTATTGTTATAAAGTTGAAACTATCGGAGCTTATACTCTGTCCGGCTTTGTGCATCCCATTAGAAACTTTTCGCAGGAAAAGTGCATGTCGCCAAAAGATATAGAACCACCTTGCCCCGTAGTGTTGTCAGTAACTGTTAACTGCGACGATGTTTCCAACAATCTGTCATGGACAAGCCCGATGCTGGAATGTGGCGATGGAGATGTAGGAGAATATCATATTTATTTTTCCCCTACACTTAATGATGATTTTTCCCATATCGCAACGGTTGAGGCCCCTTCAGTTTTAACATTTACTCATGTTGGTGTAACTTCGGTAGCGGGATGCTATATGGTGGTTGCAGTTGACACATCAGGTAACAGCAGCGATTTTTCGAATGTTGTTTGCGTTGATATTGATGAATGTGATTTATATTCTCTTCCAAATGTATTTACACCAAACGGTGATGGGTTTAATGATTATTTCTGCCCATTCCCGTATGATTTTGTTGAAAAAATCGACATTAAAATTTTTGACAGGTGGGGTTTGGTCGTTTTTGCCACTGATAATCCGGATATAAAATGGGATGGAAAAAACCAGCAAACTCAAATAGATTGTTCCGAAGGAGTTTATTATTATATTTGTGATGTTTATGAAATGCGTTTGGCGGGAATACGCAAACGCACAATAAGTGGAAGCGTTCATTTATTAAGAAACCAATAATTAAAATATGAAATACATTAGTGTCCCAAAAGTTGACGTAAACGAAGGTTTTAGGTCAGGCAGCGTTTCAAAATGTGCATTAATTTGTTTCCCAGATGTGTTTTTTCTGATATTGAAAAGCAGAATGCATGCTTTAACTTCTGATACCCAAAATTTCAACGGACAGGAAATTTATGACAAAGCCATGAACATGATTAATTCGGGGCAGGTTGCCGAAGCCTATGATTTTCTATTATCTGCTTTGCCAGATGAACAGGTTTATTATGTCAGTACTTTTGATAAGTTTAAAATTAAAGTAGGATGGTGGATTTTTGGCGGTGTAAATTTCCGCAAACAGGGCGGCATGCTTAAGGCTATGAATGTACCAAGCAAATCCAAACGCAAGGAAATGCTCGAAATGTACTATAATTTTATTAAATCATAATACTATAGGCAATACTTCTTTCATTTCTTTAATGAAATGAAAAGTCAAATCATTGGTGTAACGACTTTCTATTTCTCCGATATCTTTGCGGTTTTCTTCGGATAAAACAATTGTTTTAATGTTGCTACGGCGGGCAGCAAGTATTTTTTCCTTTATTCCGCCAACAGGAAGCACTTTGCCGCGCAAGGTAATTTCCCCTGTCATTGCTATATTGTTGTTAACAGGCTTATTAAGTAATACACTGGCCAAGGCTGTGAATATTGTAATACCTGCCGATGGACCATCTTTGGGAGTTGCTCCTTCAGGAACATGAATATGAACATTATAGTTTTCCAGTTTTTCAGGGTCAATTTTCAACTGTTTGGCATGAGATTTTAAATATTCAAATGCTAATGTTGCAGATTCTTTCATAACATCGCCCAAATTACCGGTCATTGAAAGAACGCCTTTTCCTTTACTTAGCGTAGCTTCAACATATAGAATTTCCCCTCCGAAAACGGTCCATGCCAGACCGGTTACCAGACCAATGGCAGGTTTAGTTTGGGCTTTGTTACGTTGAAAAGCCGGAATACCGAGTATTTCAGTTAGGTTTTTATTGTTTATGGGCTCCAACTTCTTTTTCATTGCAAAATCGGTGGCAAAGTGGCGAATCACTTTAGCTATTGTTTTTTCAAGTGCTCTTACGCCTGATTCACGTGTATAATCGGAGATAATAGTATTCAATACGCTTTCGGAAAACTTTAGTTTCGATTTTGTCATTCCGTTTTCTTCAAGCTGCTTGGGAATTAAATGCCTTTTTGCTATTTCAACTTTTTCTTCCTGAGTATATCCGCTTAAATCAATTATTTCCATTCTGTCGCGCAATGCGGGATGGATTGTTGACAGGCTGTTAGCCGTTGCAATAAAAAGAATTTTTGACAGGTCGTAGTCAATTTCAAGATAATTATCGTAGAAAGTATTATTTTGTTCAGGATCAAGAACTTCAAGCAAGGCAGCCTGAGGGTCACCTTGTAATGTGTTTCCCGACACCTTGTCAATTTCATCGAGAACAAAAACAGGGTTAGACGATTTTACTTTTTTAAGATTTTGAATGATTCGCCCTGGCATAGCTCCAATATATGTTTTTCTATGACCACGTAATTCAGATTCATCGCGCAAGCCGCCCAATGACATACGAATGTATTTGCGTTCAAGCGCACGTGCAATACTTTTGCCCAATGATGTTTTGCCAACGCCCGGAGGTCCAAGCAAGCATAATATAGGCGACTTCATATCGCCTTTAAGCTGCAACACTGCTAAATATTCGATAATTCTTTCCTTAACTTTTTCAAGACCGTAGTGGTCTTCATCTAATATAATCCGCGCATGGTCAAGATTCATATTGTCTTCGGTAAACTCATTCCACGGAAGCTCCACCAAAAATTCCAGATAATTTAGTTGAATAGAAAATTCGGCAGCCGAAGGATTCATCCTTTTTAATTTCGATAATTCTTTTTCGAAAACTTCTGCTACATTTTCCGACCATTTTTTCGTTGCGGCTTTTTCCTGTAGGTCTTTTATTTCTTGTTCATGCGGTGCACCACCCAGTTCTTCCTGAATGGTTTTAAGCTGCATGTTTAAGAAATAATCCCTTTGTTGTTTGTCAATGTCAGTTTTAACTTTTTCGTGAATTTGCTCTTTGATTTCGAGCATTTTTAATTCATTGGTAAGATGACGCAGCAACTCATTGCCAAGTTGCTCCAAATCGGTCATTTCAAGCAACTTTTGCTTTTCGCCATGTTGCACTTTCAAGTTAGATGCTATCATGTGCATTAATAACCAAGGACTCTCGATATTTTCAATAGCAATTCTTGCCTCAGCCGGAATTTCGGAACCCTCTTTTAATACTTGCATGGCAGTTTCTTTCACTGTTGTCATCAGGGTAGGAAATAGCTTAGAATATCCTGTAAGCTTAAGAGGGCGCCCATAAGATTTAACTTTGGCAACAAAATATGGCTTATTGCTAATAAACTCATCAATTTGAAAACGGCTTCGACCCTGAATAATAATTGTAACGGTATCGTCGGGCATTTGCAGTAACTTAATTATGTATGCCACCGTCCCAATGTTATATAAATCGTTTGCCTCCGGATCTTCTACATGAGCATCTTTTTGTGCAACAACACCAACAATCCGCTTTGCTTTATATGCACTTCGAACAAGCTGAATTGATTTTTCCCTGCCAACAGTTATGGGAATAATAACGCCGGGGAAAAGTACTGTATTGCGCAATGGTAATATTGAAAGTTCGTCGGGAATATCTTCTTGCTGGATAGATTTTTCATCTTCCATTGACATAAGAGGAATAAATTCCCCGTCAGAAGATAATGCGTCACTAAGAAATAAATCTCTAAAAATATCTTTTTTGTTTTTTTTCATACTGTCAAAATGTCAAATTAGTTGCAAATAAATGCAAGGATTCCCTTAATGCCAATATAAGTGCCAAAAATTAATATAACTTATTTATTTTGCCATTCGGGAGTGTCAAGATAAATGTGTTTCATTATATCTTTCTCTAAATCAGATAATTGAAGGTCTCTACGTGCCATAACTCTTTCGATAACGAGCATTGCTTTATCAAATTGAAATGCTGACAGTTTGGCGGTACTACCCCATGAAAAGGATGGGATAAAATTTCGGTGAAATCCGTCGCCATACAAATTACATGAAACTCCAATTACCGTACCTGTATTAAACATTGTATTTATGCTGCATTTGCTGTGGTCGCCCATTATAAGCCCGCAAAATTGGAGACCCGTAGGAACAAACCCTTTTTTTAAGTATGACCACAGTTTTACTTCTTCATAAGTATTTTTCAGATTACTATTATTAGTATCGGCTCCAAGATTGCACCATTCGCCAATAACAGAATTTCCCAAAAATCCGTCATGAGCTTTGTTTGAAAAGCCTAAAAATACCGAATTGTTAACCTCGCCTCCAACTTTGCAGTACGGGCCTATTATTGTGGGACCGTATATTTTAGAACTCATTTTCAAAACAGAGTGTTCCCCTAATGAAAACGGACCTCTAATCGCGCAATTTTCCATGACTTCGGCATTTTTTCCTATATAAATTGGACCGGTAGAAGCGTTCAAAATGGAAAACTCTACTTTTGCCCCTTCTTCAATAAAAATATTTTCAGGATTAACACAGCGATTGGTATTGGAAAGAACTACACTTTTTCTGTTTGATGTTATAATGGGAAAGTCATCATTAAATAGTTTGCCTGCCAGTGAAAATATATGCCATGGTCGGTTTATGGCGCAAATTGTGTTTACGACTGCAGTAGAAGTATAATTCAATGCATTTAAATCCAAATATTTATTGAAAGAAATAAATGGCTGTAGTTGTGATTCGGAAAGCCGTGCAGCAATAATATTGTTGTTTGAATCAGTAAGAACAGAGTTGTTGCCAATATCTTTTATAACTTTTATAATGTTTTCGTCAGGAATAACCGAGCCATCAATTAAAATATTATCAGAGCCCGTTTTTAAAGGGAAAAGGCTTTTTAGATAGTCAGGGGCAAGAAAGGATACCTGACTGTCCGGGAAATGGCGGCGCCATTTATCTGCTATTGTTGAAATACCAGCCCTAAGTTGTGCCACCGGACGGGTAAAAGTTAGAGGCAGCAGGTGAATTCTGGCAATGCTATCGAACAGAATTATATTCATATTGTAAAAATAAAAAAAAAGCCCTAAACAAAGGGCTTTTAGAATGTTTTGGAAAATAAATTATTTATTCTCTCCTTTTTTCTCATAATGCTTTTGATAGCGGCTTTTGAATTTGTCAACACGACCGGCAGTATCAACAAGCTTCATTTTTCCTGTGAAAAAGGGATGAGATGTATGCGAAATTTCAAGCTTTACCAAAGGGTATTCTTTACCGTCTTCCCAAACAATAGTTTCCTTGGTAGCTACGGTAGAACGAGTCATAAAAGAATAATCGTTGGATGTATCTTTAAATACAACAAATCTGTAATTTTCGGGATGAATACCTTTTTTCATTTCCTTATTATTTTGGGAGTGCAAAATTAGAAAATATTTTCTAAAATACAAAATTAGTATAAAAATAATTTTTTCGAATATGTAAATAGTAAGATATACTGTAAACGGACATGCTATAAAAGCTTATAAATATGTGAATAATAAAAAAAGGTTATTCAAGTTTTTGAATAACCTTTCTCTTATTTTTTTAAATACAATTACATGGAAAGAATTGATTTTTTGATAATCTCAACAGCTTCGCGTAATTGTTCTTCGGTTATAACCAATGGAGGAGCAAAGCGGATGATATGTCCGTGTGTTGGTTTAGCAATTAAGCCATTTTCAGCCATTTTTAGGCATACATCCCAAGCTTCTTTTCCGTTTGTAGGTTTAATAACAACAGCATTAAGAAGACCTTTTCCACGAACTATTTCAATCATTGGGCTGTCAATTTTTTTGATTTCTTCGCGGAAAATTTTACCAAGTCTCTCGGCTTTTTCAGTTAGATTTTCTTCTTTAATTACATTAAGAGCAGCAATAGCCACACGGGCAGCTATTGGATTTCCGCCAAATGTAGAACCATGTTCGCCGGGCTTAATATTCAGCATAATTTCATCATTTGCCAAAACTGCTGAAACGGGGAATACACCGCCACTAAGAGCTTTGCCAAGAATTATCATGTCGGGTTTAACGCCTTCGTGGTCAACTGCCAATAGCTTTCCTGTACGGGCAATTCCTGTCTGAACTTCGTCGGCAATGAAAAGGGCATTGTGTTTTTTACAAAGGTCATATGCTTTTTTCAAATATCCTTCGTCGGGAACAAAAACTCCGGCTTCGCCCTGAATAGGCTCAACAAGGAATCCTGCAACATTTGGATCCTGCAGTGCTTTTTCTAAAGCAGCTAAATCGTTATAAGGAATTTGCACGAATCCCGGTGTGTAAGGACCATAGTCTTTATAAGCCAATGGGTCGTTTGAAAAACTAATAATGGTAGTTGTGCGGCCGTGGAAATTACCTTCAGCAACAATTATTTTTGCCTCATTTTGTTTAATTCCTTTTTTAAGGTAAGCCCATTTCCTTGCAAGTTTTATTGCTGTTTCAACGGCTTCGGCACCGGTATTCATTGGCAATACTTTGTCATAGCCAAAAAACTCAGTAATGAATTTTTCATAAATTCCTAATGAATCATTGAAAAATGCACGTGATGTTAAAGTGAGTTTCTTAGCTTGATCAATCAAAGCTCCAACAATTTTAGGGTGACAATGTCCTTGATTTACTGCTGAGTAAGCCGAAAGGAAATCGAAATACTTTTTACCTTCTACGTCCCAGACAAATACACCTTCTCCGCGTTCGAGAACTACGGGAAGCGGATGATAATTGTGCGCACCATATTGATGTTCCAATTCCATGAGCTGCGCTGAAGAAAGACGTTCTGCCATAATTATATTCTCCTTTTTTTTAATGATTATTATGCAAAGATAGCAATGTTATGAACATGGCAAAGCCGATAAAATTTATTTTGGGAAATTCTATTAAAAATTAGCCTTTTTAAGACAATTATCAATACTATTTACAAAACTTGGTTTCTTCCTTCATCGACATAATGCCGCATTCTTCTGCTTTCAACCAGTCTCTGCATGCGTTATCCCTGTCGTTACGCTCTTTGTAAATGCGTCCCCGGTTTACATAAGCCTGACCAAAACGGGGATCAACCTCAATAGCCTTTGAATAGTATGAAAAAGCCGAATCCACTAAATGCTTTCCATAATATGCGTTTCCAATAAAAAAATATGTTTCAGGGTCATTGCTGTTGTATTTAACTGATTTTTGCAGTACATCAATAGCCTGGTCGAATTGTGTTCTATAAACCAAATCAATCCCTTCATGTTTTAACTCTATAGCCTTACGTTTATAGTCTTGGCATCCGGGCAGAGTAATAAAAAGAATTGTACTAATAAACAAAAATGCGAAAAACGTCAATCTTACTTTCATGTCAATTTCCTAATGTTGTTGTCAAAGTTACATAAATCCCTGAAATAAAATTATCCCTGTATTGCTCACCCAAAGCCATCATATTTGGTCCACTTGCAGAATTCAGCCTGTTATATCTTATAAATTCGGTTCTGTAATTCACTGTCCACGTTTCACCACCGTCAAGAGTGCGCAAAATACATCCCGTCATTTGATCGAACTTGTCTCCACAATTTGCTACTATGGGGCAGGCCAGAGCCGCAAACCCGTTATTTGCATCAACAAAATGGAAATCTTGTGTTTGTGCTGAACCCGTATAAGGATATATGTTGGTTAATATAAATTTTTGAGCCCATGTGTTTCCGTTATCGGCACTCATGAAAACAGAACCGTTTTTGCCCCCTGCAAACCAATAATTGTTCGGACTTTTATATAGGCAGTATAATTGTTGATTAATTGTACTAAGCAATGTCCAGTTGCTACCAAGGTCGTTCGATATTCGTATTTCATTGCCAAAAATACCAATTAAGCCATTATTGCTGTAATTTTGAATATCAATTGCAACAAGAGAACTCTTCAGTGTCCAGTTTAAACCTCCGTTTTCACTTACTCTTATTCCGTCAGTTCCAAATGCGTATAATGTGTCTTTATTTAAAGCTCTTATGTTTGCAGGTTTACCTGCTATGTTAGTCCATGTCCAGGCGCCACCATATTGCTGACCGGAACCAAATTCCACATTGTTCAAATATTTTCTTAGTGCGTAGGATTTCTCGCCTAATTGAACAGAAGATAAAATAAACCCGTTTTGCGGATTCTGAACACTCCAGTTAAGCCCGCCATTTTTAGATGTTATCACATACGTATATTCGAAATTCAAACGCAGACTTGCATACACTGTTACAGTATCTCCCTTCACATATAAAAATCCGCTGCTCACCTCGCAAAATTCACCATGCATCGATTGGGGGATATTGCTGTATGGTCGTTGAATAAGCAAAAGTTTACGCCAGTTTTTTTGCCCTTCGTTTAACTCAATTTGATTATTTGGCAAATCGTCGTCGTCTCTGCAGGAAATTATAAAAAGAGCATTTAATGCAATTAAGCAAAGGAAAAATATTTTTTTCATGACTTGTAAGTTGAAAGAATTTCTTTGATTTTGTTTGTTTTTTCTTCTAGTAATGACGATGTTTTTGCTTCCACAAGCAATCTCAGATATGGTTCCGTATTTGACGGACGGATATTATACCACCAATCGGAAAATTCTACCCTGTATCCGTCGAAGTCTAAAAACATCCTGGGCGTTTCTTCTGCATCAAAATACTTTTTTACTGCATCCATGGCTGATTGCTTATCGGCAATTCTAAAGTTAATTTCTCCTGAATTTTCGTATTTCCTGATTTTATCAATGGTTTTTGATACTGATATGCCCTTGTTTTTAAAATCCGAAAATAAATTTAACATTAGTATAGAAGCCAAAATGGCAGAATCGCTGTAATAAAAATCTTTAAAATAATAATGTCCGGCCAGTTCGCCACCATAAATACCATCAATTTGGCGCAACATGTTTGCTGCATAAGCTCTGCCAACACGCCATATTTTCATTTCGGCCCCCATTGGGGTAAGATATTCGGCAACCGATTTCGATGTGCGAATATCTTGAATTACCTTGCCTTTTAATTTCTTTTCTTCAAAGAAATAATGTCCCAGCAAACCAATCAGTAAATCCGGCGGAATAAATGATCCGTTTTCATCAACAAACATAACCCTGTCGGCATCTCCATCAAAAATAACGCCCAGATCGGCATTTGTTTCTTTTACTTTTTGCTGCAACTGAACAATGTTTTTCATGTCAAGGGGATTGGGCTCGTGATTTGGAAAACGCCCATCGAGGTCATCAAACAAGTATGTGGGTTGGGTGCCGAAAATTTCTTTTACTAAAATTGACGACATTCCGTTGCTGCAATCCATTACAATTTTTAAATTATTTATGTCTTTTTTGTAAGGCAGCATAAACTCAACGTACTCTTTTTTAAATTCAAATGCAGTAACAGTTCCTTTTTTGTCAAGGGGCACAGGGGTTTCTTTTATTTTTTGTTCCAGAGCATTTAGTCCGTTGTCGTAGCCTACCGGAACAGCGTTTGCCGCTGAAATTTTCAATCCGTTGTATTCTGCAGGATTATGGCTGGCAGTAATCATTACCGAAGCATCAAAGCCGCATTTGGCTGTTGCCCAGTAAATCATTGGTGTAGTACACAGGCCTGCATCAGATACAATTGCTCCCGCATCAATTAAACCTTTTAATAAAAAATTGTAAATTTCGGGTGAGGACTCGCGAATATCGCGTCCAACGAGCCAACGCTTTGCATTTAAAACAGAAGGTAGAAAAAAACCTATTCTGTAAACATCTTCAGAGTTAAAATCTTTACCATAAACGCCCCTAATATCGTAGGCATGAAAAGCTCCCATTTTTTTATTTCAAAGATAAGCAATAATTGGCTAAATGCAATTAAACAAAATAGCTTTCTACTTTAAGTATTAAATTATCCGGCAGATAAGTTCGCCAATTTAAGTTATTTATCTCATCATTAATTGTAAAATACTTATTGATTTTGCCTTTGCGCAATTCGCTTACAACATGTGGTAAAAAGCCTATGCAGGTCACCCAGCCGCAATCTAAATCATCAAGCCATTCTTCATAGTAGTCAGTATCGGAATAATGAAAGTTTAAAACATTTTCGCCAATAAGAATAAATTGCGCGATGCCATTTTCTATTAAAGTGTCAATTACATTCCGTTTCAAAAACATTATATCGTTATACAACAAGTCATTCCATTCGCCTATAAATTCAATAATTGCAGTACGGCTTCGGTAATCAATAAAAATTAATTTAAGATAAAGGGTATTTGATCCAAAATTGTCCCATTGCGGGTGAATGTAGTAATTGTAAACGGTATTGGTGAAATAAATATCGCTGTATTGCTGACCAAAAAAAGGCGATAAACTGTCTTCTTCGCTAATATATAAATGACGCCAGTTATAAAAAGGTTCAATATCGTGCATAAATATCAACCATGATCGCTAATCATTTGCAAGCGGTCGAAATCCATAATTTCAATTTCTTTACCTTCGATGCGAATTATTTCTTCTTTGCGGAATTCGCTAAGAATCCGTATTACGTTTTCAGTTGTCATTCCAATAAGCTCGGCAATTTCTTTTCTCGAAATTGGCAATTCGAAAATTTTTGATTTATAAATGTCTTTGGAAAATTCCAGCAATGTTAGGGCAATTCTTCCACGCAAATTGCGGCTGTTGTTTTGAACAAAACGTCCAATTATATCATCTGATGTTTTACTGGATTTTTTCAGTAATCCAATAGCCAAATTGCCATAGCGCATGGCCATGTCTATAATTAGATTTAAAGGGAAAATACATATTTCGGTATATTCAAGGGCAGTCATTGTATATGCATAATGTTTGCCATGGAATACAGTTAACAAACTTATATAGTCGTGTGGTTTTGCTATTGAAATTATGTGAGTTCTTTGGGATTCGGTTGTTGCCGATAATTTTACAATTCCGCTTTTGATATAAAAGAAATCTATAATAGGCTCACCTTGTTTTACAATAATTTCTCCTTTTTTAAATGATTTTTGTTTTTTAATTCTGCATAAAACATTATTATCTTCCTCAGGCACATAACTTGTAATTAGCCCGCGCATGATACAATTTTCGCATTTACACTGCGCCAGATCGTGTTCTGTTTTGTGAATTTTTATATCTTGCATAAATGGTTATTTGCTACAAAAATAATAATTATGTGCAATTATGGAACATTACTTTCATATAAAATAAAATCTGGTGTTTTAATAATGGCATTAAATTTGTTCTAAAAGAATCGTTTTTTGTATTTTTGTAAAAAGATTTCGCTTATATGAAAACGTTTCAACTTTTTATTGTACTTGTTTTATTTTCATGCATTTCGGTCAATGCACAAAATGGTGCATATATTAAATTCGACAAATTGGTGCATGATTTTGGAGAACTTGTAGCCGGTGATGTTGCCGAGGTTGAATTCAAATTCACAAACACTGGTAATGAGCCCTTAATTCTTTCAAACGTTCGCTCCACTTGCGGCTGCACTGTACCAACCTGGCCACATGAGCCAATTCTGCCAAAAAAATCGGCATCAATAAAAGTTAAATACGATTCAAACAGAATTGGGCCCATAAATAAGCAGATTACAGTAGAATCGAATGCAAGTAATGGCACAATGTATCTTAAAATCACTGGTAATATCAAGAAAAAACCGGATGAAATTATGCCATTTCAGAATTATGATAATAATGGAAGCCCCTTCGCTCAATAAAATTTTTCTGTCATGAAAAAGAATATGATATTTTTATTTTTTGTTTTGTTTTCCGCGGCTTATTTAAACGCCCAGAATGTTGCATCAGGCCCGGTTATTTCTTTTGAGAAATTAACTCACGATTTTGGAGCAGTAAAAAAAGGGACTCCGGTTTCTTATGACTTTGTTTTCACGAATACCGGCAAGCAGCCATTACTTCTTTCCGAACCTCGTTCCAGTTGCGGATGCACAGTTCCGTCATATCCAAAAGAACCAATTATGCCGGGTCAGAAAAAAAGTATTAAAATAACATTCGATGCCGAGAAGGAAGGCGATTTCAGCAAGCAGGTAAATATACTTTCCAATGCCGAAAATTCGCCTGTGGTTATTGTTATTAAAGGAAAAGTAATTTAATGTCATTTGTTTGGCTATTGTCAAAAATTTTTTGAATCTTTGTCCCGTCAAATAATGACGGGATTTTTTTTAATTAAAAACATATAGCTATGCCAGGAATTTCCAAAAAAGCTCAAGACATGCCTGCTTCGCCTATTCGCAAGCTGGTTCCTTTTTCTGATGCTGCCAAAAAACGCGGAATTAAAGTTTATCATCTTAATATCGGGCAGCCCGATATTGCAACGCCTGATGTTGCAATAAATGCCATTCGTAATTTCAGCCAAAAGGTGGTTGAATATAGCCATTCGGCCGGTATATTATCATATCGTCAAAAATTGGTTACTTATTATGCCGATAACAATATTCATATTACAACCGATGATATAATTGTTACATCGGGCGGATCGGAAGCTATACTTATAGCACTGAGCACAATAATGGATCCGGAAGACGAATTGATTGTACCGGAACCGTTTTATGCCAACTATAACGGATTTTCAGTTAATTGTGGAGTGAAAAACGTTCCAATACCATCAAAAATTGATACAGGATTCGCGTTACCAGCAATTGAAGATTTCGAAAAGGTAATTACTCCCAAAACAAAAGCCATTCTTGTATGTAATCCAAATAATCCTACCGGATATCTTTATTCCAAAGAAGAAGTTGAAACACTTGGCAAACTTGCCAAAAAACACGACTTATATTTGTTGGCTGATGAAGTTTATCGTGAATTTATTTATGGCAATGTCCGTCATTTCTCGGTAATGGAATTAGAAGGTCTTGAGGATAACTGCATTTTGGTAGATTCCGTATCAAAACGTTATAGTGCTTGTGGTTTTCGCATAGGTGCCATGATTTCGAAAAACAAACAGGTTATGTCGGCTGCAATGAAATTTGCACAAGCCCGTTTAAGTCCGCCAACTTTTGGCCAGGTAGCTTCCGAAGCAGCTATTGATACTCCTAAATCATATTTTGCCGAAGTTAAAAATGAATATCTTGCACGCAGAAATGTAGTTGTTGAGGCTATAAATAAAATGGAAGGTGCTTTTTGTCCAAATCCTAAAGGTGCTTTTTATGTTGTTGCCCGATTACCAATTGATGATAGCGATAAATTCTGTCAGTGGCTGCTCGAAGATTTTAGTACAAACAACGAAACAGTTATGCTTGCTCCTGCCACGGGATTTTATTCAACTCCGGGAATGGGGAAAAACGAGGTTAGGATAAGCTATGTGCTGAATGTTGATGACATGAAACGCAGTATGGAAATATTGGAGGCTGCTTTAAAAGTATATCCCGGAAGGATATAAGTTAGTATAAAATTAAAAAGCTGCCTGTAAGGCAGCTTTTTTTTATGATAATCTGATTTATTAATCATTGACAAGGTAAATTTTTATGATTCAAATGCTTCTTTACAAATAGAACATTACTTGCTTTCATCTTTGTCTTTATTGTTTTTGTTTTGCTTTGGCGCTCTCCCAGCTTTAACTAAGGCTTGATTCAAAATCCATTCTATTTGCCCGTTTGCCGAACGAAATTCATCGGTAGCCCATTTTTCAATCGACTTCATTAATTCTTCATCAATGCGGAGAACAAATGCTTTTTTAGCCATAATTATGGTTTTTTATTAAATCCGATTGACTCTAAATATTGCGCAGCTTCTTCATGTTTTTTTATTCCAAGTAAAATCTGCTTCTTGTTTTTTAATACTATTTGTATTCCCCAGCGTCCGGAAATATTATATGCTTTGTTTTTTATTCCGCGCCAGCCCCAGCCCCCGTATTGATAAACCGGATAATATTTTCTCACATAGAGATATTCAATTTCATCAAGTTTATATTCAGTTGGCTTTTTAAATGGCGGCATTTCAAAATAAATACTGACCTCGTTTATATTAATTATCAGACGCATTTTAACGATTATAAAAAGTAAAAAACCAAAAGCCAAGTTCATGGAAATCATTACTGCAATGAAAAATCCTATAGGTAAATCAGAATTATTATTTCCTAAAGGAATGCCATGATAGATATAATTGTACAATTCAATAATTGAATATACCGTAAAAGCTGCCCACATCACAATGGGGAGGGCAATAAATAATGGCTTTTGCGTGTGCTGTATTTCGTTGAACGTTTTCATTGCAAATTTGATTAATATAATGTTCCTGCATTAACTATGGGAGTAGCTGCCCGTTCTGATGTAAGAACAACCATTAAATTTCCGACCATAGCTGCTTTTCGTTCTTCGTCAAGTTCCACAATACCTTTTTTGCTTAATTGTTCTAAAGCCATGTCAACCATGCCAACAGCGCCTTCAACAATACGAGTACGTGCTGCAATTATCGCAGTAGCTTGTTGTCTCTGAAGCATTGCTCCGGCTATTTCGGGTGCGTAAGAAAGATTTGACAATCTCGATTCCAACACCTCTACTCCGGCAATAGACAGACGTTCGGCAATTTCGCGCTCTAGTTCCGCATTAATTTCATCACCGCCACTTCGCAGCGATATTTCTTCGTGATTTTCATCAAAGGTATCATAAGAATAAGTATGGGCCAGTTTACGTACGGCTGCTTCGGTTTGGGTTTTAACAAATACTTCATAATTGTCAACTTCAAATGCCGCCTTATAAGTGTCTTTTATGCGCCAAACCATTACTACACTTATAATAATGGGATTCCCCATTTTGTCATTTACCTTTAATGATTCGCTTTCCATGTTTCGCGCACGCAACGATATTTTCTTTTTGGAATAAAACGGATTTACCCAAAAGAATCCATTTACCCGCACAGTGCCTACATATTTACCAAACAAAACCAGGACCATACTTTCGTTTGGATTTACCACAAACAGCCCTATAAATCCGAAAATTGACAAAAAAGACAAGATTATTGTTATAATAATCAGGATAAAGCTGTAAGGACTTGCAATGATGAATAATGGCGAGGTAAGCATTAATAAACTAATTATTAGTGCCAAGTAGCCTTTCGATGATTTAATATTTTTTTCCATTTGATAATAATTTGATATCACAAAGATATCATATAAATATCAAAAAAGCAAATTTTTAACAAAAAAATAACTATAGTTTTAAAAAGGTTCTTTTAACGAGTCATTAATACTTTGTCGTTACTTACTTTATTTTTCAAGCTTTTCGCCATACTTTTTAAACAGAAGACGAATAGTTTGGTATGATACAAAAATTAAAAAGGGTAAACTAATTAACCATAATATTGATATAATATACATAGGGCAGTGTTTTAATATTTGTGTGTATCATCATTCAACTCATCGGCGTCAATCATTTTTTTATTGAGTGAGCGCCATGCAATAATAATGTAAGCCAAAACAAAGGGGACAAGGAGCGAAACATAGCTCATTGCGGTTAATGTAAAATGGCTTGATGAAGCTTTTGTTATTGTAAGACCACTTTGAATGCTAATCAGCGAAGGATAGAAAACTGTATTATTATACCCCAAGTTGCAAAAAAGCGAAAGAACAGTTAAAAAAGTACCGATTCCAACGGGATATATGGCTTTTCCTCCGCAAGTTTTATAGCAGGTAACACTTCTGAACAAACCCAATAAAACAAATAGCACTCCGCATAAAAACAGAATTCCCGTTAAAGGATGTTCAATATTATTGTAAAAATACTTATTTGGTTTTGTAAATATATTTCCGCTTACTTCATCGTAGGCATAGCCATCGATTAGCCAGATTGAAATTATAAAAGACAGAAAGAAAAGCAGAAACAATATTGAATTTACAACTAATTGTTTTTGGTTCCTGCTCCTTATTAAGTTATCATTTATGGTATTATTAAAATACAAAATGGCCAATATTCTTGACAGGAAAAATACTGCAAGGCCCAATGCCAGATTAATTGGATTTGCAAAAGCTTCAAGGCCATGCCAGTTATTGCCCCATGATGTAAAGTTCATGGAATTATGTACAAAATTGGCGCCTGTAAACATTGTAGCTACAGCTACTCCAAGCGAAACAGTGCCAATAAAGCCGTTTAAAAACAAAAACCATTCAAAGGTTTTCTTGCCAAAAACATTTCCTTGTTTAGTTCGGAATTCATAGCTTACCGCCTGTAGGATGAATGTAAGCAGAATAAGCATCCATAGCCAGTATGCTCCGCCAAAGCTTGTTGAATAAAACAGAGGAAACGAAGCAAAAAAAGCTCCGCCAAAAGTAACTAACGTTGTAAATGTAAGTTCCCACTTGCGACCAAGTGAATTAACCATCATTGAAATCTGGGGTTCTTCTTTACCTATTGAATACAAAAGGCTTTGCCCGCCCTGAACAAAAAGCAAAAATACCAGAAATGATCCAAGGATTGACACAATGAACCACCAATATTCTTGTAATGCCAAATGTGATAATGTTTCAAACATATTATTTCCCTCCTTCCGTTGGTCCGTTTTTGATAGCTTTATTCATTATTGAAACTTCGGCAATCAGTAACGAAGTGAATATTATGGCAAAAAGTATAAAAGTAAGCTGAACTGCCGAAGCGCTAACCTGCGATACTGCCATGCTAACGGGCATTAAATCCTGAATTACCCATGGCTGCCGCCCAACTTCGGCAACTATCCATCCTGCCTGCGATGCAATAAATCCTAACGGGAAAGTCCATATAGCCAGTAAGAGCCATATCTTTCGTTTTTCAACAACATTTTTTAATACAAAGAACAGCATTATTGCAAAAAATATTATGAAAAAGAAGCCTAGGGCAACCATTATATGAAAGCTGTAAAATACTAAAGGAACATTTGGCACAATATCTTCGGGCTTTTTCAAATGACTGTAGCCAAAATAGCGAAAATAATTTTCGAAAAACTCTTGACCTTCTGCTGTTTGTCTGTCGAATAAAACAGACAATTTTGCAATTGTGGTACTATCGCCATTCTGTTTTGCCAGCCTGTATTGATTAAGAGTTTCCATGGCTACTGTTCCACGTTCTATTTTTTCCTGTGCAGAAATTAATCCTTTTGATTCATTTCCATAAACTAAGTCATCAATTCCGGGAACAAAAGCATTGGCATTGCGATATCCCAACAAAGACAACATTTTAGGGATTTCAATTTTAAAAATATAATCATTTCTATCGTCGCCAACTTGCTTTTTGGGGTTAATTACTCCAATCATAATTAAACCTGCGCCATCTTGTCCATTATACAAGCCTTCCATGGCGGCTAATTTCATGGGTTGTTTTTGAGCCACATGGTAAGCCGAGCCGTCTCCTGTTAACGCAAGAAAGACTGATGAAAGCAGTCCGAATGTTGTTGCAATCAGCATGCTTCTTTTAGCAAACAATACTTCGCGTTTTTTTATAATAAACCAGGCACTTACTCCCGTAATAAACAATGCTGACACAACAAAACCGTTGGAAATCGTATGTAAGAATTTATTTACAGCCACGGGGCTGAATAGAACTGACCAAAAATCTATCATTTCGTTGCGGGCTGTTTCAGGATTAAATACTGTTCCTGTTGGGAATTGCATCCATGCATTGGCAACCAGAATCCAAAGAGCAGACAGGCTGGCGCCTATGGCAACTAACCATGTTGACAATAAATGAAATTTCTTGCTAACCTTGTTCCATCCAAAAAACATTATGGCAATAAAGGTGCTTTCTAAAAAGAAAGCCATAATCCCTTCTATTGCAAGGGGAGCCCCGAATATATCTCCTACAAACCAACTGTAATTGCTCCAGTTTGTGCCAAATTCAAATTCTAATATTATTCCTGTCGCAACCCCTATGGCAAAATTAATCCCGAATAATTTGCCCCAAAACTTCGTTATCCGTTTCCACTCTTCGTTGCCTGTACGTACATATATGGTTTCCATAAAAGCAATCATATAGGTCATGCCAAGAGTTAGTGGAACGAAAATCCAATGGTACATTGCGGTTAGTGCAAACTGTGCCCTAGACCATTCTACCAAAACAGAAATCTGATCCATTTTATTTTGTTTTAGTTAATTGATTTAAAACATGTTCACTGCGTTGTTCGTCAGTGTCGAAATTCTTTTTTAAATAATTTGGAAAAAATACAAATTTTATAACGATAAAAATTATTATTCCTTTTAAAATAATGATTACCCAGGCCTGCTTTCCCCATTTAGGCATATTCTTAAACCCATCAGAGTAAAAATTAAATATTTTCTGAAAAGGTTTAAGTATTTTCACTTGGAGTAATTTTTTGGTAAATATAAAAAATAAGGGAATTGAAAAACTAAATAATTAGATAAATAGTTCAAAATCAAATAAAAAACCCCAGCTAAAAGCCGGGGTTTTATTTAATTAAAAATTATTCAAAGCTCACAGTTGGCGCGTTTTCTGCTCCTTCTGACGATTTAAAATATCCTTTTTTCTCAAATCCGAACATTGATGCAAACAAATTCCTTGGGAAGGTTCTAATGTATTTATTGTAATCCATTGCAACTTCGTTGAATGCATTACGTTGGACAAGGATTTCATTTTCAATTCCTTTCAAATCCTCCATTAAATTTTTGAAGCCTTCAACTGCCTGCAAATCAGGATACCGTTCAATAACGACCATCAATCTGCTAAGAGCGCCGCTGAATTGATCTTGGGCCTCCTGGAATTTCGCAAAAGTTTCTTCATTTAAATTATCAGCGTTAATGTTTATGGAAGAAGCTTTACTTCTTGCTTCAATAACATCTGTCAAGGTGGATTTTTCAAAATCTGCCATTCCTTTTACGGTATTAACCAAATTTTGAACAAGATCCATACGCTTTTGATATACGTTTTCAACATTGGCCCATTGCTTTATTACCAATTCCTCTTTGGTTACCATGCGGTTATATGCCCGCCACATCCATATAGCGATAGGAAGCAGAATGATTAATAATAAAATAATAATCATGGTTGACCCAAGACATCCTGTTTTAGGCTTGGGATTACTGCGGTTTGGCTGCGAACCTCCCGGCAAGGTTTGAGTTGAATTTTCCATGTTTAAATATTGTTTAATGAGTAAAATTAAGAATTTATTTTATAATTTCAATGCTTCGATTAATAAATTTGGAAAGTTTTTCCCCTTTTAATAAGCCTTGAGACAGTAATGCAAGGTCTATTAGTTGATTTACGATGTTTTTCTTTTTTTCTTCATCAGACGAATCAACCAAATCGGTAATTATTGAATTATTAGAATTTACCGTTAATGTATAGCTCCTACCCATGCCGGCCATATAATCCATTCCGCCAAGCTGAGACATATCACTCATACGGCGCATAAATTCGGGTTGCATCATGCTTATTGGTACCGAATCCTGCCCGGATGCCTCAACTTTTACAAAAATCTGCACATCAGAAGGTAAGGCGTTTTTAAAAAGTTCTTCAACCTTTTTTGTTTCTTCTTCATTTAATTTACTTGTTATGTTATCTTTATTCTTATCAATTAGCTTTTCTGTTAAATCGGCATCTACGCGTTTGAAAACCAACTTATCGTTTTTCCTTTCCAGAAAATCGATGAAATGAATATCTATAACAGAGTCTAATTCAAGAACAGAATAGCCTTTTGCCTGAGCAGCCGAAATATAAGTATGCTGTTCTTCTTTATCGGTTGTGTAAAGCAATACCAATTTCCCATCCTTATCTGTTTGAGTATTTTTTACTTTTTCTTTATACTCATCCAATGTGAAATACTTTTCTTCAGTGTCTTTTATTAGCGCAAATTTTTCGGCACGTTCTGCAAATGCCTCAGTGGTAATGATACCATATCGTATAAACACCCTGACATCATCCCATTTTTTTTCATAATCTTCCCTGTTGTTTTTGAAAAGTTCATCCAATTTGTCGGCAACTTTTTTTGTGATATGACTGCTGATTTTTTTTACATTGGGATCTCCTTGCAGATAACTACGACTAACATTTAATGGTATGTCAGGCGAATCGATTACCCCGTGAAGTAATGTTAAAAAGTCAGGAACAATATTTTCCACATTGTCGGTTACAAATACCTGATTACAGTATAATTGTATTTTGTTTCTCTGTACCTCTAAATTTTTCTTTAGTTTGGGAAAATATAAAATGCCGGTTAAGTTAAACGGATAATCTACATTAATATGAATATTGAATAAAGGCTCATCAAAAGTATAAGGGTATAATTCTTTGTAAAATGCTTTATAGTCATCATCTTTTAATTCATTTGGAGATTTTTTCCATAAAGGATCCGGGTTGTTAATAATTCTTGGTTTTTCAACTTCTTTATATTTTTGATTACCATCTTTGTCTTTTTCGCCTTCAATAGGTTCTGAGATTTTTTCAAATCCAAATTGAATAGGGTAGGGAAGAAAACGACAGAATTTTTTAAGCATTTCAAGTATTCTGTACTCATCGTTAAATTCAAGAGAGTCTTCGGAAAAATGAAGGGTGATTTCGGTACCTCGTTCTTCCTTTTTTGAGGCTGACATAGTGTATTCAGGTGAACCATCGCATTCCCATCTTACTGCTTTCGCATTTTCCTGATAACTAAGTGAGTCAATTTGCACCTTGTCGGCAACCATAAACGAAGAGTAAAACCCTAAGCCAAAATGACCGATAATGCCGCTAATTTCCTTCTCATCTTTGCCAATATATTGCTTTACAAAATCTTCAGCTCCGCTAAATGCAATTTCGTTTATGTATTTATGAACTTCTTCCTCTGTCATTCCTATTCCTCGGTCAATTATTTTCAACGTCTTCTTTTTGGAGTCCAATATAATTTGAATGGTTAAATCACCTAATTCCACATCGGTTTTTCCCAAAGAAACAAGTTTTTTCAGTTTTGTTGTTGCATCAACAGCGTTCGACACTAATTCACGAAGAAAAATCTCGTGTTCCGAATACAAAAATTTCTTGATAATAGGGAAAATATTTCCCGTCTGAACATTTATACTTCCTTTTTGCATAATTTAGTTTTTTGCGCCTTGACAAACTATGTGCCAACAGCCTTTCAGTGTCAATTTGTCACATTTTACATTCTTATCTTTTCATTTTATTGATAAATAACAAGGTGTCACATGACTTTTTTCTTTTATTATTCTTGTTGGAAAAGGGTAAATTTGCACCCGATATGAGTAAAATTTCATATCGATACAGTTAACAATTTTAAAATAGAAAAGTATGAATAATGCCATTTTCAATTTTGAGAACCCGCAAAATGAGGTAACTTTAAATTACGCTCCAAACAGTCCGGAACGCGAACTACTTACCAAAGAGCTCAAAAGACTTGAATCTACTCAAATAGAGATACCATTGATTATTGATGGTAAAGAAGTTAAAACCGGAAAACTAGGCAAAGTTGTTATGCCTCACGACCATGGTCATGTACTTGCCACTTATCACATGGCTACTGAAAAAGAGGTTGAAATGGCAGCTAAGGCTGCAATAAAAGCTCAAAAACTATGGGCAGACACTGATTGGACAGTTCGTTCAGCCATTTTATTAAAAGCTGCTGAATTACTTGCAACCAAGTATCGCCCATTAATTAATGCATCAACTATGTTGGGGCAGGGTAAAAATGCTTTTCAGGCTGAGATTGATGCAGCTTGTGAAACCATTGATTTTTTGAGATATAATGCATTTTTTGCGTCAAAAATATACAACGAGCAACCAAAATCAGGTTTCAACCAATTAAACAAAATGGAATACCGTGCACTTGAAGGTTTTGTGTTTACTGTTTCCCCGTTTAATTTTACCGCCATTGCTTCTAATTTGAATATGTCGCCTGTTTTAATGGGCAATACCACTGTATGGAAACCTGCTACAACATCTATATTTTCCAATTATTATTTAATGAAAATATTTATGGAAGCCGGTTTACCTGATGGTGTAATAAACTTTTTACCTGGCAGCGGTTCCGTTATTGGAAAAGTAGCTTTTGGTCAAAAAGAATTTGCCGGAGTTCACTTTACCGGTTCAAACGAAACCTTTAACTCAATTTGGCGTTCAATTAGTGAAAATTTAAGCACTTACAGATCGTATCCACGTATAGTTGGCGAAACCGGCGGCAAAGACTTTGTTTTTGTTCATCCATCAGCCAATGAATTGGAAGTTGCAGTTGCAATTATTCGTGGCGCTTTTGAATTCCAGGGCCAAAAATGTTCTGCAGCCTCAAGAGGATATATCCCCAAGTCTTTATGGCCGAAAATTAAAGAATTATTATTGCAAATGGTTTCCGAAATATCAGTTGGCGATGTTAGAGATTTCAAAAATTTCGTTAATGCTGTTATTGACGAAAACTCTTTCAATAATATCATGAGTTATATTGAGCATGCCAAAAATTCTCCCGATGCAAAAATACTCGCCGGTGGTAATGGCGATAAATCAAAAGGTTATTTTATTGAACCTACCATTATTGAAACTACCAATCCGAAATTCAAAACAATGGAAGAGGAGATATTTGGACCTGTTATGACAATTTATGTTTATGACGATAATGACCTTGAACAGGCAATAGAATTGTGTGATCAAACTTCTCCGTACGCTCTTACCGGCGCCGTATTTGCACGTGACAGAGTTGCTGCTGCTTATATAAGTGAAAAACTTAAAAATGCTGCAGGTAATTTTTATGTCAACGATAAGCCTACAGGCGCTATGGTTGGTTTACAGCCTTTTGGTGGTGCACGTGCTTCGGGTACTAACGATAAAGCGGGTGGCAGCTTAAATCTTTTACGTTGGACCAGTCCAAGAACAATAAAAGAAACATATTTGCCTGCAACAGATTTTCGTTATCCCTTTATGATGTAGTGGATAAACATTAGAGTAAAATTTTTATCTTAATAACAAAAAACACGATATTATATCGTGTTTTTTTATGGTATAATAATTGCTTTTTTAACAAAAAAACGAGCCATGAAAACAATGTTATTAATTATCACCATGTTGCTTACATTTGGTTTTTTAAATGCGCAAAAAGTATATGTAACCGAATGGAAAAGCGAAGCCGACAAAAAGGTTTATGTAACCGAATGGAAAAGCGAAGCCGACATGTTTGTATATGTAACTGATTGGAAAAGCGAAGCCTCTCCCGAATCGGGATTTTGGTATTTTACCGAATGGAAAAGCGAAGCCGACTGGAAAATTTATTTTACCGAATGGAAAAGTGAGGCAGATTTAATAATTTATTATACCGATTGGAGAAGCGAAGCAGGTTATAAATAGATGCTGCTTATTAAATCCAATTTAAATATCATTTACTGAAAGAATCATTTAATTCTGACAAGAATGATTTAATATTTATCAATGTTGATGCAATAACGGCATTGCGTTCTATGGCTTTTCTGTCTGATTTTATTTTTTCACGTGCACCTTTCAATGTGTAGCCTTTTATTTTGGTTAAGTAATAAATCATCTCAAGTAAACGTAAATCGTCTTCGGTGTAAAAGCGATTACCTTTTTTATTTCTTTTTGGTTTTAGTTCAGGGAATTGCTTTTCCCAAAAATGAAGTGTTGAAGGACGAATATCGTATCGTCTGGTTATCTCACCGATTGAGTAATATAATTTTGAAACTTTATTTTCGTCCATATACAAAAGTACAAATTTTAGTAAATAAAGGAAATTTCATTAAAATCATAATTGCTATTAACAACAACTACCATGACTTTTAATAAAACATATTTATAATTTTGCATAATACATAAAATGCCATGGAATGAAAAAAATATTTTTTCTGGTAATATTTATAATTTTATACGGAAGTAGTATATCGCAAAATTATAAAGAGCCTGAGCCATACGGATCAATACCATCGGAGAGGCAATTACGTTGGCACGAAATCGAATTTTATGCAATAATACATTTTACTCCGACCACTTTTGAAAACAAAGAATGGGGTTATGGTGATGCCGATCCTGAAATATTTAACCCTTCTGACTTTAATGCATTGCAAATTGTAGCCGGAGCAAAAGCAGGTGGAATGAAAGGAGTAGTTTTTGTTTGTAAGCACCATGATGGATTTTGCCTATGGCCAACTAACACAACAGACTACAACATATCGAAAAGTCCTTGGCAAAATGGATTGGGAGATATGGTGCTTGAGTTTAGAAAAGCTTGTGACAGTTTAAACATGAAATTTGGTGTTTATGTATCGCCATGGGATAGAAATAACCAATATTATGGAAGTGAAAAATATTTAGATATTTATAGGGAGCAATTAACGGAAATATACACCAATTATGGTGAGCTTTTTATTTCATGGCATGACGGAGCTAATGGCGGCGACGGCTTTTATGGCGGCGCAAGAGAGTTGAGGAATATTGACAGAACTACTTATTATGGCTGGGATACAACATGGGCTATAACGCGAAAATTACAACCTAATGCCTGTATTTTCAGCGATGCCGGTTTGGATGTAAGATGGATTGGTAACGAAAAAGGAATAGCAGGAGAAACATGCTGGGCAACTTATACGCCCCATGGCAGCATAGATGAAAACAGGCCTGTTCCGGGAGATACAAGATATCAGGAAGGAATTAACGGGCACAGAAATGGAGATTTCTGGATGCCGGGAGAATGCGACGTTCCGTTGCGGCAGGGATGGTTTTATCATGAGGAGGAAAACAACAATATTAAATCTGTTGCCAATCTTAAAGAAATTTATTTAGTCGCCCCTTAAAACAGTTATAAACAATTGAGTGTCAATAATATAATATAACTGTTTCTTGGAAATAATTGCCGGATTTTGTACTTTTATGGCACAAAAAGCGGTAAATAATGCAAGG
>Ga0255341_1000300_pt1 | contig 87096 bp, 56 predicted proteins | sample wastewater_treat_8_FD_192418 | JGI IMG/M metagenome (GOLD analysis project Ga0255341, IMG submission 192418) | Wastewater microbial communities from Lulu Island WWTP, Vancouver, Canada - plant12 | ecosystem: Engineered > WWTP > Wastewater > Unclassified | place: Canada: Vancouver, British... | reverse complement strand
CATCTTTTCGTCGTAGACGGCCATCTGCAGCGAATCGTCGATAGTGGGGGTGGTTTGGGCGCGCATGTATACGGTATTGACCAGTTGGAGTGCCTGTTGTTTGTTGGTTTCGAAATCGAGTTGTACCAGGGCTTCGGCTTTCATCAGGTAGATTTCGGGCAACCTGTAGACTATCCAGTTGGCACCGGACGATTCCGATTCCTGAAACTTGGTACTTTTTCCGCTGGATGCTCCCGATTCCTTGGTGTAAGACATCTTGGCTCTGAAATCTTTTTTCCCGAAAATACTGTTCAGGTCCCAGGATGTGATGTCCAAAGGCACGTTAAAATGAGGATTGCGCGACGAAGAACCGAAACTGCGGAACAGGGCGTTGTTCACTATGCCCTGGTTGGAATTGCCGTATTGAAATTCGAGGATGCTTTCGTTGGAGTTGCCGTAGACAAAAATGTTTTGCCTCCAGATCATTCCGGTGCCGGTACGGTCTTTTGTCATCACCAACTCCTTGTTGGATAAGACGATATCGCAACAACGAATGCAATTTTCGTAATCTTCCTTCCACAGGTAGACGTCGGCCAGCAAAGCTGCTATGGAGGTTTTGGTAAATCGCCCTTTGTCGTATTCCAGCCTGTCGTGGGTGCTCATAGCCATGGTGTAGGCTTTTTCGAGATCTCCGACGATTTGTGTCAGCACACTGTCCTCGGTGGTTTTGGGAGTGTAAAAGTCCTGCTCGCTGTTGGTGCTGGCTTCCAATACCAGGGGCACTTCTTTGAAAGTGCGTACCAGGTAGAAATACATGAGCGAACGCAAGGCCAATGCTTCGGCCTGGTATGCTTCTACATCCCTGATCGAAAGGCTTTTGTCGGAATCCATCACAAAACGGGCATTTTCGAGTACCACATTGCAATTGTTGATGACCGTGTAGAAGCGTTTCCAGTTGCAGATGGCATTGGAAGGCAGAATGTTGAAGCTCATAATCTTGGATTCATCGTCCGACACGCTGGGGCCTGCCGTAATGTTGTCGCCCCTGAGTTCACCCCAGAGCAGCATCTGGCCGGCTACGCTATAGCTTTCGGATTCCGTCAGGCAGGCCATATAACAACCCGAAACGGCCGATTCAAGTTGAGCTTTGGTTTTCCAGAAGTCTTCATAGACGATCATGTCTTTGGGAAACACCTCAAGCCATTCGTCGCTGCACGAACTGAGCACGGTGTGCAAGGCCAGGCCGAGGGCTAACAATATCTGATAAGAGAATTTTCTTTTCATCGCGCTTAATGTTAAAAACCGATAGTGACACCAAAGGTGCCGTCTTTACTTCGTGGAGTTTTGGAAGTATCGTATCCGATTCTGAAGGGATCGCTGGCTGTGGCTGCATAGCCCACTTCGGGATCCACTCCGGAATAGTTGGTCCAAAGGGCCAGGTTGTTCAGGGTTAAGTAAAACCTCAGATCGGTCAGGCCAAATCGCTTTATCAGGTTGGGAGCGATCGAATAATTTAAAGTCAGGTATTTAAACCTCAGGAAAGAACCGTCTTCCACGTAACGGTCGGACCCCAACCAGTTGTAGCCGGTGTTGTACAGGGCTCTGGGCATATTGGTGACATCGCCTTCTTTGCGCCAGCGCCATTTTACGGCGATGCTTTGGTTGTCGTTGGAGTACATGTTTTCGATCCGCATCCTCGATTCGTTCACAATCTGGTTGCCGTAACGGAAGTGGAAGAAAGCATTCACCGAGAAACGTTTGTATCTGAACAAGAAGCTGAAACCGCCGTTAACCTTGGGATTGGCATTTCCCAGATAAACCACGTCAAGCTCGTCGATGCTGCCGTCGTGGTTGATGTCTTCGTAAATGGCATCGCCTCCCTGAAACCGGTAAGCGTTGGATCCCCCGTAATTGAACCACATGGGCTTGGGCACGCCAAAACGGTCGTAGATTACTTTGTTTTCAGCATCTCTGGCTACAGGGGCGTTTTCCTGTACACCCTCTATGTATTCGCTGTATTGGTACACTCCTTTAAAGCGGTATCCGTAAAACGAACCTAATGGGTTGCCGATGATAATATTGCGTAAATATTCGCCGTTGTTGATCATCTCGCCTTTGGAGAGCTCGATTTTATCGGAGAGCTCAATGATGGTATTGTAGTAATTCGAGAGGTTCAGGCTGAGATCTATCGAGAAGTTGCCGAATTTTACTATGGAAGGAGCTCTCATATTGAGTTCCCAGCCGTCGTTGTCCATAACGCCCGTATTCTCGTAAGCCTGTGTCGAATAACCGGACGAAGCGGGGATGGGCAGATTCTGGAACAGAAGATCGGTTGTGCGTTTGTGGTAAAAGTTGATATCGCCCACCAGGCGGTTTTTAATGAAGGCAAAGTCGATACCCATATTCAGCTGAGTGGTCTTTTCCCAGCGCAGATTGCTGATTTGCAAACCACTGGGGTAAACCGCCGGCATATCGATATAGGAGTAGGGGTAGGTGGAATATTTGCTGTAGTGCAAATAAGACGATTTGGGGGTATTGCCCGAAATGCCCCAGCTGGGCCTGAAAGCCAGCATATTTATCCAGGAAACATCTTGCAAAAAATTCTCGTCCGAGGCGATCCATTTCAGGGAAATACCGGGGAAATAGCCTACACGGTTGTTTTTTCCGAAACGGGAACTCACATCGCGGCGCACCACAAAGTCTACAATGTAACGTTCCAGATAGGCGTAGTGCGAGGATACAAACATACCGTAGCCGTGCGATTCGCTGGAATAGGATTTGGTTTCTGAAGTAAAACCTTCCGACACATTCTGAATGTACGACGAAGGAGCCCAATAAGAACCTAAACTCTGTGAACTGCCCTTGTTGATGCTGGTCTGCACGGCTCCGTAGACCATAAAGGCATGGCCGTTGCTTAGCCTGGGTTGCCAGGTAAGGTTGTTGTCGAGTTGAATATTGATGCTTTCTTCGTCGCCGTCGAAAGCATAGTTGATGGAAGTATCGTCGTAATTGGCTCCCGAAAGTTCTTTGGGAAAGAAGCGGTTGGTATGGATGCTGTTCACATCCATCGAAACGGACGATTTAAACCTGAGCAGGCCCTTTCCGGGATCAAGAATGTCGTATTGCAGCCTGAAAGTGGGCATGATACGGTAGCTTTTGGAATTATAGCTGGCCAGATTGACCAGACCGACCGGATTGACCATATCGCGTTGATCGGCGTGCAAATTGGACGAGGCCCGGTCGATGTTGAAATAGACATCGGTGTAATTGCCCTTTTCGTCTCTGGTATACACAGGTACGTTGGGCATTTTGCGCAAGGCTTTATTCAGTATATCTCCGTCGTAATTTCTGTCGTTGTCCGAAAAGGTGTAAGCCAATTCCGTTCTGAAGATCAATCTGTCGGAAAGTACGTAGCCCAGGTCGGTTCTGTTGGTGAAGCGCCTCAGACCTTGTCCGTAAACAATGCCCTCTTCGTCCAGGTAACCGAACGAGATTCGGTAGTCGCCTCGTTCGCCTCCTCCACTGATAGACAGGTTGTTGTCGTGTTTCCAGGCTGCCCGGGTGATCTCTTTTACCCAATCGGTGTTGTTGTTGTAGTTCCAAAAGAAAGCGGAGCCGTCCTGCACATAACCGTATTCGGGAATGTTCCCCTGACTGGTGTTCAGGGTGGGGTTGAGGTACTCTTCTTTCATAAGCATGGTGTATTCGTCTCCGTTGAGTAGGGGAATGGGGTCGGGCATAAAGGCCGAAGTCAGGCGGTAGGTATACTGAACCTTGGGTTTGCCCCGGGCACCTTTTTTAGTGGTGATTTGTAAGACGCCGTTGGCTCCCTGCGCTCCCCAGATGGCGGTGGAGGCTGCGTCTTTGAGTACCACGATTTCGAGAATGTCGTCGGGGTTGACGGTGAGCAATTCGGCGTATTGTTCTTCGCGGGCCGTGGCAAAATCAAAGTCGGAGGCCACAGTGGTTTCGAAGGGAACGCCGTTGACCACAATCAAGGGTTGTGAACCGTCGCTGCGCAGCGAAGTGGTACCGCGGATGCGCATAGACATACCCGAGCCGGGAGCTCCCGAGTTAGAAACGATGTCCAGCCCGCTCACCCTTCCCTGCAGGGCGTCTTCGACAGAGGTCACCTGGATGCCTTCGAATTCTTTAGCATCGACCTTTTGCATGGCAAAAGAGATTTCGCGGGTGGGTATGCTCATGGTACCCGTATTGGTGACCGCTTTGCCGGTAACTTGAGCCTCTGCCAATTCCAGGGATTCTTCCTGCATGGTCACATTGATAACGCTTCGTTCACCAATCTCCTGATCTTGAGCTTTGAATCCTACGTAATTAAAGCGCAGCTTATTGGCCTTGTCTCTGACTTGCAACACGTATTCACCGTCGTAATTACTGACCGTTCCGTTCACAATACGATTGTTTCTGTCGATCTCTGCGATGGTAACGGATATCAGCGGCTCATGGTCTTCCGAAGTTACCAGCCCCCGGACAATGATTTGCTGTGCATAGGCTGTCAGAGTCCACGACAGACATAGCAGGCAAACTACTGTGATCTTTATTCTTTTCATAACTGTTTATTATTCGTTGTTGGGGGACAAGACTCCGTCGATGGCATGAACTACAATGCGGGAGTTGGTGGCGATGTTACCGCCGGCAAAGCTGTATTGCCGGCACATGATGTTTTCGCTGCCGCTAAGGGTAGTACCCATAATGGAGCCGGCGGCGTTTTTCTTGACACTCAGATGGGAACCGTTCTGGGTAATGTACAAATTATAGAATTGCCTGTTTTTCTGGTTTTTGGCCGAAGTGGTAGTAGTACGGGGCAGTCCGTCGTCTTCGGCCCACTCGTCCATATAATATTGTTCGGTAAAATAGGCTCCGTCAACAAAATGATTTTTAATGAATGTGATGGTTCTTTTGATTTCGGCGATCATGGCCGAATCGTTGCCCAGAGAGGCAATCTGATCTTTGTTCATAAATAGCCGGTCTTCGGTACAAGCCCTGTTCAGGGCTTCATTGATGGGTACAAAGACCGTGTAGTTGTACAAGCCCAGGAAGGGAACAAAATAATCGATGCCGTCGCTTTTGTAGAAGATAGGCCTCACGTACTCGGTTTGTTTTGCTGCCGAAACATTTCGGTAGAACAGGGTCTTGTCGCTGGCCGGTTCGCGATCGGCAAAGAAAGTGGCATCGGGATCGTCGAAGTCTTGGAGCAGTTTAAAGAATTCGCTGATGTTGCTGTCGGCAGTGATATTGCTCTGTGCCAGGGAGTAGAAAGATCTCAGGGTATGCTCCAAGGTTTTGTCTATCAAAAAGACTGTGCCGTTGTGGATGCCGTTGTTGTAGTCGTACTTTGCAATAACGTTGGCATAGCTGCCTTTTTCCAGATCGCCGGCTCCCTGAAAGCGCAAACCCTGGGCGCTTTCGTCCACTTTGATATAGGCTCCTCCCTTGGTCTGCAGGTATTTTTGTCCCGGGGAGCGTTCACCTACCACAATATGGTGGTCTACTATGTCTTTGAGCCTGTTCCGAACAACGTCGGCGTTGTATGTGGGGGCGGCAATGGAGTCGCCGGCGTTGTTGAGAGAAATGTAATTGACATGCTTTTTATCTTCGTCGAAGAAGAAACGCATTTTCTTTTTTTCGAGGGTGGCAGTGGTTTGGTTCACCGGATCGGGGTAGGCCGAGAAGCTGGAATCCAAAGGTATAAACAAGGTGAAGTTGTTTTCGAGGGAAGTCAGGTAGTAATTAAACTTCAGAGCCGTATTGTTGCTGCTTTCGTTGATGATCCAGTTGAATATGCGGGTTTCGGGATTTTTGAGCAGGGGAGCCACTACTGTTTTGAAGTCGCGGGGATCGACCACATCGTTCAGAGTGTAAACCAGGCCGTTGCGGCAGATTTGGGCGTCTGTCACATTTTCGAGCGTGTAGCCCATGTGGTCGCCCTTGACGTCGTCCACGATGTCGTTTATCCGGGTGGGCAGGGCATTCAAAAAGGAACGCTTCATGTGCGTCCTTACGAATTTGGCGGCCAGGTCGTCGGGAACACTATCCCAAAGCGGATATTCGCTAAGGAAACTGTTTTCGATGTAATGTTGCATGGCCTGATTGTCGGGAGCAAAAATGGCCGGCATATCCGAAGGCGGTTGCCCCACGATAGCCTGATTTTGGGTTTCGTTGGCGGCCGGTGAAAAGAGCAGGCTTTCTACCGTGTATTCGTTGCCTTTGTCGTCGACAATAGTACGGTCGGCCGTGTCGAAAAAACTGATGTAGAAGACCGAGTCCGTACTTTCGGGCTGCATTTCGTGTAGTTTTTCGGTAGCCGCCGGATCGTAGACGGGTTCACAGAAGCGTTCCAGCAAACGGCAAAATTCAGAGAGGTTTTCGTTGGCTGTCATATATTCCCACATGCTCAATGGCGGCATTATCACTTTGTCCAGCACATGGATGTAGCCGTTCAGGTTCACGATATTGCCCTCGATGATTTTGGCTCCGAAAATATGAATGTCTCCGTTTTGGCGTTGAGTGCCCGGATAAAGACGATCAAAGTCCTCGTTGTTCATATTTTTCTTGTCGAAATAGGGCTGGGTAAAGTGCACCATGGTCCAGTTGCCGGGGGTTTTGAGGTACATGCCGCTTTCTTTAAAACGGGCAAATTGCGGATTGTCCGGCAGGTCGGTTCTAAAAGGGATGGTGTCGTCCGGTACCATGGTGGTGGTACGCCTCAGACAGTTGCCGGTTTCCGGTCCCTGGGAGCTCCCCAGCACGGAGGTGACGTAGGCGTTTTCGAGGGTGTAAAAACTGAGGTAATTCTTAATGAGCTTGGTCGACATATCTGCCGGGCCGGCAAAGCCATAAGGATTGTCGGAAAAAAAGGCCGCAAAGGCAGAGTCGGTGGGCACAAACAGCGTGCGGCTCCCGGTGCGTCTGAGTACTTCTATGTAAGAACTGTCCATACGGGCGAGCAGTTCGAGATAGGTATCGAAGCGCCCGTCTTTTTGTAAGGTGCTGTAAATGTTGTCTCCTATCCAGTCGGGTGAGCGTTCGAGGTATTCGTAACTGTTGTTACAGCTCAGTCCGGTAAAAACAAGAAGAAAAAGCAGTAAACGCGAGCGCGTTTTGCCGTGCGTAGTGCTGTACGTCATAGGAAATGATTGTTAGATGGCATACAAAGGAAATCGATCTATGCTGTAAAGGGGTGTAATATTCATTCAAAATACACGAAAATACCCGACGAAAACCGGTAAAAAAACAGGAGCGGGAATATTCCCGCTCCTGTTCGGTTTTATCGCTGTTTAATCACTTATTTTTATTTAACAGCTACTTTCAAAGTGTGTCCGTCTACTCTTACCAAATAGATGCCTTGAGCCAGGTTGCGGTTTTCGACTTCTTGTCCGGTAATAGTGTAGACTTTGACAGGGCTGTCGGAGTTAACAACCACAATTTGTCTGTCGAGCGTGTAGGCAAACACCTTGACGGGCGCTTTTACAGAACCTGTTCCCATTTCGGGGCCGAGATAGTACAACCTGGGATCGCAAGCCGAGAACCAGGTGCCGGTGAAAGGACTCAGATAGCCCACATCCACGCCAATCTCCAGGAATTCGCCTGAGTAGAGGTGAATGTTCGACACGGTAATGTCGTTCCAACCGTACCAGGTCACTCCGTCTTCGTGGAAGATGGCTGTTTCGAAATTAGTTGGGATGGCATCGGGTGAGCTTACGTTACCGTCGCCTTCGCAGGGAACAGTAGTAGAATATACTCTGGATCCGGCTTTGGCGTAAATTTGCACACCGTCGTTGCCGGCCTCATTTCCGGCGTTGGTTCCCCTGCCGGCCATTTTCAAAGTATAGGTACCCTGAGGCAGATCAGCAATCCTCTGGTATGCTTTGTATTTGAGCACACCGGCGGTGCCGTTCCAGGCGTCAAAGTAATAGTAACCTTCGCCGCGGTAGTGCTGAACGTGCCCCATATAGCCGTTGCCGTTTTCGTGGGCGGCTGTCCAGCCTTGAGGAACCGTGGCATTACTGCTGGTATTCAGTTCCGGGTTGACGATGACAAACGTAAAGTCAGCCGGATTTTCTTCGCTGCCGACAGCCGAATACTTAAATACTCTCACAGCTTCTTGCAGGTCCAGCAGAGCTTGTTCGCAATCTTCCTTGAGCGTAGCGTCAGCACCGAGAAGTTCAGTGGCGTAATTGATGGCATCAATCAGTTCTGTGAAAGCCTCTTCGGGGTAAACCGTTTCGTCGGCTGTTTCGTACATTTCGGTAGCTTCAACTATATAATCGTTCAGGCTCAAAGCTGCTGTTTGAGAGCTTTTGAAGCGATTCCAGGCCGCACTGGTCCGGGCAACCATAACGTCAAGTTCTTCCGAGGTGTATTCGCCTTCGAGGAAGGTATTGGCGGCTTCGAGGGCTGCATCCAGTAAGGGATCTTCACCCAGGGGAACCACGTAATCCATGCGGTCGCTTTGAATTTGAGTGAGCAGTACTCTGAACATGGTTTCGACGGCATCCGGATCAACGCCTAAATAATACAGGCGGAAATTGTCTATGCAGAACCAGCCGGCCTGAGCTCCTCCCGAAGTGGAAGCAAAACCGATACGGGCGGTGCCGTCAAAGACCACAAATTGGGTGCTGAGTGTTTCCCAGGCTTCGGGAGTGGTATTGAACCCAGTGGCCGTTAACACAGTCGACTGGGTAGTCTCAAAAGTAGTGGCATACAGATGTTGGTCGGTAATGTAGCCTTCTTGTGTAATGGCATCGCAGGTTACCCTGTAAACCCCGTTAGGCAGATTGGTCAGGTCCTGGTAAACATTCATTGAGGTGAAGTTGTTCGACCAGCTGTTCCAGCACTGATTGCCGTCGGTTACCACAATGGAGCTGTTTACCCTGCGGTCGCCGCCGGCCACCACACTGGCATCTTTCCATTTGGCACTTAGGGTATAGCCACTGGATTCTTCGAAGGAGGGGTCAGAAATTAAATCTGTTACTTCGATGGGGTTTTCTTCGGTGGCCACCGAAATCAGCAAAGTATACATCTGCAGGTTCAGTGTTGCAGTGGCTTGCTCAATATCGGCCAGAGCGGTGGTGCCTGTAATACCGGCCAGATAGCTTTCCGCTGTTGCAATGGCGGCGTTGAAATCGGCTTTGCTTTGTTCGGGATACGGAGCGGCACCTTGATCTACAGCCTTGGCTTCGTCAATTTTGGCGATCAGTTTATCCACCGTTTTCAATCTGTCGGTCATACGGTTTATAAATCCTTGCAAAACAGCTTGTTCTGCCTGAATTTCAGCGACTGTTGATCCCTGGTAGGTAACAGTGTCGCCATAGGCCTTAGCATCAGTAATGGCCATATTCAGAGAGTCGGCAATGCTGGCAGGATACTTGGGATCGAGCACTACCTTTCCTTCGGCTTCGGTGATTTTGTTTTGGAAAGCTATCACTGCATTTTGCCAGGTTTTGATGTCGGCAATGGCCTGAATGGCGCTAACCACCTTCAATTCATCCAGCTTGGCCTGATCGGCCTGGGTGTACTGATCGTAAGTTTTGGTGGTATCGATGAGTTTGACGGCATCCAAAGCTGTTTGAAGCGTATCTCCATAGGCCGAAAGATTGTTGTTGTTGAGCAACTGAATCAAATTTTCTGCGTCGCTTATAGCTTTGGCAACAACGAACTTGGCATAAGTTTTGGCGTCGTAGATATAATAAGGAGCTCCGGCATTGCTGGAGGCCTTATCGGTATAAAGGCTGCTTCCATTGCCGGTTCCATCTGTACCCATATATCTGCTCACCGATTTTACGGTCCAGGTAGCAGAATCTATTGTAAATTTGATACCATTAGCCACGTGGAATACATTTTCGAGTGTAGCGGACCGTCTAAAAGTCCAGTAATACCTCGTCGTATCGGCTATAACGCCTACAGCGGAATTAACCCTGGAATTCCAGCTTCCGTCGGAGGCAGCAAAGCGCTGCAGGCCGGTTTTTTCTTGCAGATAGTAAAAATCGGCATCGTTTAGTGTAGAGTCGGTACCTGCCACTTGTGCAGGAACAATTTCCCAGATTTGAGCGGTATCCGTAAAGGCTATTTTCGGATCGCGTATCTGAATGTTGGAACTTTCGTTGATTCCGCTCCAGACCCTGCCTGTACCGGTGTGTGAAATGTAAATCAGATCACCGATTTTAACTTCGGTCATGGGGTTTTGAGCCTGGCTCAGATTCATACTTGCGGCCAATAGCAGGCCACCCATAAATAAGTAGAGTTTTTTCATATGCGTACGTGTTTAAAAAGGATGTTGGTTAGAATTGATTTGAAATGTTAGGTTAGACTAGATTTTCGTTTCCGCCCAGGAATGTACAAAAGAACGAGAGAAAAACCAAGTTCGGGTCTAAAAAACATTCAGATATGGCCTCATAATCGTTCAGGTCTGTTTAGACCTTTGTAGGCCCGTATGAGGCTTGCGGTAAAAATTTTCACTTTAAGTTAAAAAGCTCAGAATCAATTTCAAAGTGAATGAAAAGAGTTGATTTTGCCTTTAGTTTGTACTCATTTGAACGATTATTAAACCTTCTTGCGCAAGGACATGATTAGTTTTGTCGTAGTAGTCTAAATCAATCAATCAACCAATCAATCAATCAATCAACCAATCAATCAATCAATCAATCAATCAATCAATCAATCAATCAATCAATAGATTTAGGTATATTTGTTCTTTGTTTCAAAACGGAGTTATGAAAAAGATACGCATTCTGAGTTTACTTTTGTTGCTGGCAAGCCTTTTTCAGTTGCAGGCAGCCAGGCAACGTATAAGCAGAGATACGCAACTGGCCTTTGTGTCTCGCGACACCATAGAAGTGGCCGAGGGGGTTGAACTACGTCTGACAGACGCCAATCCCATACGAAACAATGCTCTGATTATTCTCGAAGGACCGGAAGCCTGGGTCTATTTGCTCGAAGTGCGACCGACCAAAGTCATTTCTTCTTATTTAAAGAGCATTAAACTGGGCAGCGAACTGACCTCTCTGGTACATCGTTCGAATTGCCGTGCGGAGATTTACCGGCACGGTTGTGTAGTGATTCCGCAAAACAGTTTTTACCAGCCTCTGGAAGCCTTTACCGAACCCAATTTCGGAGGCAGTTCGGCAACTTACGGTATTCTTACTTACCATACGGACTTGGGAGCTATGACAGGAGCCATCCGCTCATTTAAACTTAAAAAAGGCTATATGGCTACGTTGGCTACCGCAGCCGACGGGACCGGTTTTAGCCGGGTCTTTATTGCCGACAGCGAAGACCTCGAAATTTCCCAGTTGCAGGTTGAGCTCGATCGGAACGTGGCCTATATCAGAATTTTCCAATGGAGATGGCCTTCGCAAAAAGGCTGGTGCTGGGGTCCCAGTGCTGCCCGTCTCGATTCGGTGCAAGCCACCTGGTATTACGACTGGGATGCCAACGGAATGGATAATTATATGGACGCCGAATACGTTCCCATGAGACATAATGCCGGTTGGCAGGCTTTCAGTGTGATAGAGTCGCGAAGATATTCTACTCACGTTTTGGGCTTCAACGAACCCGACAACCCCAACGACGATGGTCCCATGACGGTGGATGAGACGGTGGCCATGTGGCCCAAACTGATGAAATCGGGCCTGAGACTGGGTTCCCTGGCGACTACCGACGGAGGGTTGAATTATCTGTACGAATTTATGGATAAATGCGATGCGCTTAATTACAGGGTCGATTTTGTTGCGGTGCATTTTTACAGGGGTGGCCAATCGCCCTGGAATTTGTACTCTTTTGTTAAGGGAGTGCACGACCGTACCGGCCGGCCTATTTGGATCACCGAATGGAACAACGGAGCCAACTGGACCAGCGAAACCTGGCCTTCGAACGTGTCGGAGCAGCAGGCTAAACAACTGAGGGATATGACCGCCTTCTTCAATATGTTGGATACCTGTTCCTTTGTAGAACGTCACGCTGTTTACAACGCGGTGGAATACAAACGCTACATGTTGGATCCCGATAACGGCAACCGCCTGACTCCCGCCGGGAAAATGATGCGCGATTTCAAAGCCAAAATGGCCTACAATCCCGCCAAGGAGTTTGAACCTCTGCCCTGGAAAATCAAGGCACCCAATCTGATTTCGGGTATGATAGCCTCCGATTTTAAAAGCTATAACCTGCGTTTGGGAAGCAATCCCAATGGCACTTTGGCAGCCGCCTACCTGGTGGAAAAGAGTGTAGGTTCCGAAGATTTTGAACAGATTGATTCGGTGACCGATCTCAGCCTGACGGTGTTGAATTATCCGGTCGATTATACTCGTTCCGGTTCTACTTCGTTCAGGATGCGAACAGTAGGCAAAAATGGCGAGTACTCCGGTTATACCAAAGCAGTATCGTATCATACGACCCCCGCCGACTCCGTGCAACTGGGTGAGCTGGCCATAGCAAATACCGAATGGAACCCTTTGTTTTTCGGGCAGGAACACGCTGCCGAACCGACTATGATTTTAGGTGCCGCATCGTTCCGTAATCTGGTGGCATTTGCGCCCAGAGCCCGCAATCTGACCAAGAAAAAGGTTGATTTTAAGTTATTTCCCTACGAATACGTCAGCAACCAAACCATCAGCAACGCCGAATCGCTTCCTTTCCTGTTCGTCTCCAAGGGTGTACACGATTGGGGAGGTCTCAAGGCCATAGCCGGCAAGAGCGCAGTCGGCGGCAACTGGACCAATATCAGTTTTCCCGAAGCTTTCGAAACGGTGCCCGTGGTCTTTGCCCAACAAATTACTTCTGTAAACTCAACAGCCACTGCCATTCGTATCCGCAATGTAACCAAAGAAGGATTTCAGGCTAAAATCGCTAAAGAATTGGCTCAAACCTATAATACCGTAGCCGAGGCCATTAACTGGCTGGCTGTTTCGCCCGGCGAAGGCAAACTCAACGGCCGCGATATAGTGGTGGGTTCTACCGCCTCCACGGCTTTGGGTACGTCGAGCAGTTCCTGGCAGGTAGCTACCATAAAGTGGGGTAAAAGATTGACCAATCCCTTGTTTTTTGCCTTTATGCAAACGGCCAACGATGAGCGTGCCGCCGTTGTTCGCAGACATACGCTCAGTTCTACCACAGCCACGATTTTTAAACAAACCGAAGGCAGCCAGAGTGTTGCCGTACAAAAAGAGGGAGCCGGCTGGCTGGTTATCGACAATCCCGAGCCTTCAGGTCTGAATATGACGGAAAGGGAAGAGTCCGGACTGCGTTTGGCCATACACAACGGTATATTGTTTTTCGAAACGCAAAGTCCCGGCAACCAACAAGTGGAGATATTGGACGCCTGGGGCAGGGTAGTCTTGCAAACCTCTGCCGGTCTGGGGAATCGGCTTGATGTTTCCACATTGCCCCGTGGCTGTTACCTGTTGCGGGTGGGCAATACATTCAGTAAGTTTATCCGATGATTTTTAAGAAGTTGATAATTATGAAAAAGAGTTTAATATTAATAGTGGCCTTGCTTTTGCAGTCTTTAGGGCTGTACGCAGCCGATCCCGTGGTAACGACCAACCCCGAGGTGGTGCGCGGAGCCACGCTGGCCTTTGCCTTTGGATCGGTCGATCCCCGGGGAAACACTGTGACGGAAAAAGGCATTTGCTGGGCGACTTCGCCCTATCCCGGCATAGAAGACAATACGGTTACAGCCACTGCGTTGTCGTACCGTTGCCGGCTGGATAATTTGCCTCCTGCCAGCAGGCTTTACATCAGGGCCTATGCCAAAACCTCAGACAATCGGGTTTTTTACGGTGAAAACGAAACATTCACCACCATCCCCAAGGGCAAAGTTACTTACACGGTCAATCAGCCCGCTGCCGAAGATATCGATCATTACAATCGCATTAAAGCCTCTGCTGAAATATCGGTGGATTACTACAACAACCTGACTTCGATCTCCAACAAACACCTCTGGTTTAACTACAGTTCGGGGGTGCCGACTGCCGATGCCAACTACGACGGATGGATTCGTTTCGGTTCAAACGCCAGTTATCAGCAGGTGGGTACCGCTTTGCACGAAATGGCGCATTGCATAGGCGTGGGTACCCACGGCAACTGGACAGGGCTGCTTTTGAAAAACGGGGTGTATCAGGGTAGAAGAGCTAACCGGGTTTTGCAGTTGATGACCGGAGATCCCAAGACTTTTGTCAGAGGCGACAACACGCATTTCTGGCCTTACGGGATAAACGGAGCCCACGAGGACGACCGTAACGAGATGACCTACATCATCAACACCATGCTGGTGCAGGCCATGGGCGAAGACGGTTTGCCTCCTTCGGGCGGCTTCGCCACTCCGGCCGAAACCTTTGCCGCTATAGCCGGCAAAAAGTACTACATCAAAAGCGAAGCTGTGGAACAAGGGCGCGATTCGATGTTTCTGGTGGCCGGCACAAACAATTCGCTAACGCTTGAGACAATGACTTCTGCTCAGGCCCTGGCAGACGACCGGGCTGCTTGGTATTTCCATTTCGACCCGGCCACACAGTATTATTATATTCGTAATGCCGCAACAGGCAAACATATTGGTTTGAATGCCGCTCAGGCCTATAATGGCTTTACACTCATGGACAGTACTCAGGCTGTTGTAGAAAAACTTCGCATTCAGCTTATCCGCAACCGTAACGATATTATGAGCGGTGACGAACAAGCCTGGATGAATTTATCCGGTTTCTGGATCATCAATCCCAGGGGAAGATCATCCCAAAGCCTGCGCGCTTTTGCTCAATCCATTTATTCCTACAATACCACTCTGGTCGACGCTAGTTCTACGTTGCGCTGGATTTTGATGGACGAGGAGGAAACCCATCAATTCGATAGAATCATTCAAGGACAGGGCGTTTTTGATCCCGACACTTCCCTGGTTTACACTATCAAGCCTGCTAAAATGGACGTTCGCCTCAAGGCCTATGTCACCAACAATGTGCATTTGGTGAACCTGCGGGAGGACGATCAAAGGCAGAAATGGAAACTGCAGGCTGTCGAATCTCAGGAAGAGGGAGCGAAACGTTATTACCTATACAACTTAGGCGCCCAAAAATGCCTGACCATACAAAAGTGGATAGGGGAAGAAACTTCCACGGCTCAAGCCCTGAGAAACACCAAGATGCTGGCTAAAGATCCGGAAAACATTCATCAGCAACTGAGCCTGAAATCGGTCGAAGTGGACTTTTCGGGAGAGGTGCCTGTGCGCTACATCACCATAGAGAACGATCACCCGGTTATGCTCGATACTGTGCTCGACGAAAGGGCTTTCCGTCTGGAAGTACTCAACGAAACTGTTAACTCGCAGGTGGGCAATCGTTTCGATGTGGACGGAGTACGTGACACTCAACGCTGGATTCTGATTGCCGATCAGGTGCAGACCGCCTTGCCCGAAGCAAGCGTTGCGAAAGCCGATTTGTTTTACCGCGATGGATTATTGCACTATCGTCTGCCCGAAAACAGCACACTGGAAGTCTTTACGCTGACCGGACAGTTGGTGGCGAAAACTCAGGCCGGCATGGACGAAGGAGAATTAGAACTCGACAAGGGCATTTATATGGTCAGAGTACGTCAGCAGCAAGGTACCGAGGTCTTTAAAATTCTTGCGCATTGATTTTCTTGCGCATTAATTCATGTAATCTGCCCGACCGGGTAAGAAATTAATCCAGGTAACGAGCCAGTTCGCAGGCAGCGAGCAAAAAGGCTCCGACACCGAAATTAGCTGTTGACCGGGCGTCTACCGTTTGTCCCGGTATGGCTCTCTCTCCGATGGGTTGCACGTAGCCTATACTGAAGTCTTCTTGCAAAGCTGTTTTGCTGAGGTATGACCAGGCTTTGGCGGCTGTGGGCAGGTATTCTTTTTTATCGAGCAGGCCGTTGTTGATACCCCAGAAATACGCATAGGTAAAGAAGGCCGTACCACTGGTTTCGGGCCCCGGTGCATGTTCGGGATCGAGCAGGCTGCGCGTCCAGTAGCCTTCGGGTTGCTGGATTTTTTTCAGGCTGGCGGCCATGGCTATAAAACGTTGCTCTATTATTTTTCTAAAGGCGTTGTCTTCGGGCAAATCCTGCATGACTTTGGCATATGCGGCAAACACCCAGCCGTTGCCCCTGGACCAGAAATTCTTTTTGCCGTTGATGGTGGGCTCTTTGGGGTAGACGTATTTGGCATCGCGGAAGAAAAGAGCATATTCTTCGTCGTACATGAGTTCTTCGGCGAACTGGTAATATTCCTGCATTTTTTCCAGAAAGAGTTCGTCGCCCGTCAAATTATAGAGTTTCGTCATAACAGGCATAGCCATGTAAAGACCGTCGGACCACCACCAGTAATCTTTGTTTTCGGTGCTCATCTGGTAATACATCACTTCTTTGGCTCTTTCTATTTTGATCTCTTCGGGTTCGATGTGGTAGAGGTCGATATAAGTTTGGAAGCAGGTTTGCCAATCACCGAAAAGCACGTAGAGATCGTTTTCGCCGTAATGGTATCTCCACTGGCTTTTATCGGTCGATTTGGCTCCCTTCCATTCATTGTGTTCCGCCCATTTTTGGGAATATTCCCTGTAGGCTTCGTTGCCTGTCAGGAAATAAGCTTCCATATTGCCGGTGTGGTAGGCGGCGTTGTCCCAGAAGGCACGCACCGTGTAGGGGTGCTCAGCTTGCCAGTGTTGGTTGACTTTGTGAATAATGTCGATGACGTCTTTTTTGCTTTCGGTGATCATATCTTTTTTGGAGGCGCAAGCGCTCAAACTTAAGAGGGTTAAACAAAATGCAAACGAAAATAGCTTCGTCGGGAGAGAAAATTTCATGTGAGTAAGGAAAAATAATTACGCTTGCGAAGGAACAAAAAATCCATGTTATTCGGTTCTAAAAATCGTTCATAATGGTGCAAACTTTTGTTCAAAGAATGCTTGTGGGCATTTGTATCATTGCGTATCCCGGTTTTTTTCCATTCTTTTGCCGTTGATCTCAACTAAGTCTTATGAAAGCGGCTACTTTTATTCTTATGGCATTTTTGATGCTTCTGCCTCCGGCGGCGAAGGCGATTCAGGACTCCAGTCTCCAGGTACATTATACTTTTTTAAACGAGGGCTTTACGGTGTCCGATCAGAGCGGTAACGCCTATCATGGCCAACTGAAGAATCAGGCCGTTGTTCGCAGTTTGGGAACGGCACAGGTCTTGGATCTGGGCGACCGGAACGGTTATCTGGACATGGGCACGGACGTAGGAACGCTCATTGCCGGATTGGAAGATTTCAGCATCACTACCGCGATTTACATCGATGAAAAAAGCAACATCACGGGCAACGGCCATTTTGTCTGGGCTTTTTCGACCAGCCCAGCCTGTGGGCAATATACGGGGAAATACATAGCCTACAGGGTGAACCGCCAGCGTTATGCCTTGTCTACCGGGGGCTACGCCAACGAGGTGGCTGCCCTGGAAACCGGCACGGCATCGATCAAAGGAAAGTGGTATCAATTGACTTATACACAGCAGGGTTCGAAAGGTAGCCTGTATTTCGACAGTACCTTAGTAAGGTCTTCGTCCAATCTGGTTTATTTGCCCAAAGACCTTGGGCAGGCCACAAACTACAACTGGATAGGCCGGCCGCACTTTAACGGTGATTCATATTTAAAAAAGGCCATGCTCAGCGATTTTAGAATATACAATCGCGCCCTTGGTCAGGAAGAAATCAGGGAACTTTCCGGGCAAATTGCCGGTTTGAATGCGGCCATGAATTTGGAAATACTGGCCGAAGCCCATCAAAAGCTCAGGCTTAAAGATACCGCCGAAATAACCCAAGACCTGGAGCTTCCGCTGAGTCTTCCCGGAGACGTAAATGTTTCCTGGACTTCTTCCCATCCCGACGTTATCAGCCGGGAAGGCAAGGTTACCCGTCCGGCAGCCGGTAGCGACACCGCCACTGTTGTTCTGACGGCAAGCCTGAGCAGAGGCGGTGACACTTTGTTTAAAAACTTTGAAATCACGGTTCTGCCTTTTTTCAGTCCTGAAATTTCCGTTCAGCGCGATTTGGAGGCTTTGATTTTTTCTGAAGAAGAAAACATTGTCAAATACAAGTTGCATTTGCCTTTGACCGGCGCAGAAGGCAGCGTTTTGAGCTGGCGTTCGAGCAATACGGCTTACCTTAGTCACGAGGGCGATTTGTTGCAACAGCCTGCGGCCGGTGACCCCGATGTCGTATTGAACCTGCAGGTGACAGCCAGTAAGGACGAAGCCCGGGACAGCCGGACTTTTATCGTTCGTATTCCGGCCGAACTCCATTACTATGCCTATCTTTTTGCCTATTTTACGGGCAATTCCGGCAGCCAGGAAGCCATACGCTTTGCCCTGAGTTTTGACGGTTATAACTACAAGGCGCTCAACAACAACAATCCGATCATCGCTTCCGAAGAAATCAGCCGAATGGGAGGGGTGCGCGATCCGCATATTCTGCGAGGCATAGACGATACTACTTTTTACATGGTAGTCACCGATATGAAATCTGCCCTGGGTTGGAACAGCAACCACGGTATAGTGATGCTCAAATCCGGAGACTTGGTCAACTGGGATCATACGGCTGTGGATATTGCCGAAGAATTTGAGGAATTCAGCACCATCAACCGGGCCTGGGCTCCACAAACCATCTACGATCAGAACGCCGGTAAATATATGCTCTACTGGTCCATGCGTTCGGGTTCGGATATTGATGTGATCCATTACGCCTACGCCAACGAAGAATTCAATGCTTTGGCCACGGTTCCCAAGGTCTTGTACCACAGCCCCGATGCCACGGCTTGCATCGATGGCGATATCGTTTATAAAGACGGCACCTACTACATGTTTTACAAAAATGAAGGCACGGGCAACGGCATCAAAAAAGCGGTTTCGGAGTACGTAAACAGAGGCTGGCAACAATACAGCAGCAGATATTATCAGCAAACCTCGTCGGCTGTAGAAGGCTCTTGTGTGTTTAAATTGTACGACTCGGACACCTATATATTAATGTACGATGTCTATACCAGCGGCCGCTATGAATTTACCACCAGTACCGACCTGGAAAATTTCCGTGTTATCGGAGGTGTTTCCATGAATTTTTCACCGCGTCACGGTACGGTGATTCCGATTACCCGCAACGAAGCCCGCCGGCTGGTGGAAAAATGGGGCTATGGCTTTGAACCCATTCCCGAAGACACTACCAGTGCCCTGTCCCCGGCTCCGGCCGGGGAAGAATTGGTTTTGTGGCCTTTGCCTACCAGGGATCTGTTGCACTTCGAATTGAACGGCAGTGCCGGGTCGCAAGAAACGGAGTTGCAGGTGACAGGTCCGGACGGCCGGATATGGCTGCGGGAACTTAAAAACGACAACAAACCCCTGGATTGTTCCTTTTTGCCCGCCGGCTACTACATTTTGCAGCTTAGAACGGAAAATAGTACACACCGGGCGGTTTTTTTCAGGTTGTTGTGAGGCAGCCCAAGACTTATAGCACGTGGATATTAAAACAGAAATCAAACGCAGGCGCACCTTTGCCATTATCTCTCACCCTGACGCAGGTAAGACCACTCTGACCGAGAAACTCCTGCTTATGGGCGGAGCCATACAAGTGGCCGGGGCCGTAAAGAGCAATAAAATCCGTAAAACAGCTACTTCCGACTTTTTGGAAATCGAAAGGCAAAGAGGCATTTCGGTGGCGACTTCGGTGATGACTCTCGATTACAAAGGCAAGAGGGTGAACATCCTCGATACCCCCGGTCATAAGGATTTTGCCGAAGATACTTACCGGACGCTTACTGCGGTAGACAGCGTGGTTTTGGTTATAGACAGCGTAAAAGGAGTGGAGGAACAAACCCGTCGGTTGATGGAGGTATGCCGTATGCGGGCTATTCCCGTAATGGTTTTCATCAACAAGATGGACCGCGAGGGCAAAGACCCCTTCGATTTACTGAGCGAACTCGAAGAGGAACTCAAGATTGCCACCTGTCCTTTTACCTGGCCTATTGGCGAGGGAAGCCGTTTCAAAGGCGTGTACCACCTGTACCGGAAAGATGTTCGGTTGTACGACCCGCAAAAAACGCTCAAATCGACGGAGTTGCTCAATACCAAAGACCTGAACAATACGGAATTGCGCCGTATAGTCGGACAGGATTTGATAAATAAACTCAAGGAAGATATGGAGCTTATACCCGGGCTTTTCGAGAGTTTCAATCTTTCGCTTTATCGTGAGGCCTACCTGGCTCCGGTCTTTTTCGGCAGTGCATTGAACAGTTTCGGAGTACCGGAGTTGTTCGACAGTTTCGTTGAAATCGCTCCCGGACCTGCTGCCCTGAAAACGGCAGAACGTCTTGTACAGCCCGAAGAAGAAAAATTCAGCGGTTTTGTTTTTAAGATTCACGCTAACCTCGATCCCAACCACCGCAATCGCATGGCCTTTTTGCGCATCAGTTCGGGCCGCTTTGAGCGCAACAAAATTTATTACCATTGCCGCTTGGACAAGAATATGCGTTTTTCGGCTCCGGCCACGTTTATGGCTAATAACAAAAGTACGGTAGACGAAGCTTATCCGGGAGATGTGATCGGTTTGTACGACAACGGCAACCTCAAGATAGGCGATGCCCTTACCGAAGGCGAAATCCTGACTTTTAAGGGAATTCCCAATTTTGCGCCCGAAATTCTGAAGGAAGTCATAAATGCCGATCCCATGAAAGCCAAACAATTCGAAAAAGGCCTGAGACAACTTACCGACGAGGGATTGGCGCAGTTGTTTGTACAGGAGCAGGGAAAACGCAAAATAATCGGAACTGTGGGAGAATTGCAATTTGACGTGATTCAATTCAGGCTCGAGAAAGAATACGGCGCCAAATGCCGCTTTCAACTCCTGCCTTACGCCAAAGCCTGTTGGTTTGGTTCCGACAACCGGGCGCAGCTGGAAGAATTTATTAAACGCAAAGCAGCTCATATAGTTTTCGACAAAAACAATAGGGCTGTATTTATGGCCGAAAGCGACTGGATGCTCAACAACAGCCGCGAGACTTTTCCCGATATTCGATTTACTATGAGTTCAGAGTTCAATATTTGATTTTTATTTCTATTTTTGTGCCCGCATAGTTTGCACTAATGGCAGGCAGATGGAAATTAAAAAGATTAGCACCAAAAAGGAACTCAGAGAGTTTGTTAGCTTTCCGATCAAACTCTACAAGGATCATCCTTATTTCGTTCCACCACTCATTTTTGATGAGTTAAACACGTTCAATCCGGCTAAAAATCCGGCTCTGGAGTTTTGCGAAGTGGCCTGTTTTGTAGCTAAGGAAGGAAAAACCCTATTGGGCCGCATAGCTGTAATTCTCAATAAGGAAGCCAATAAGCGCTTTGACGAAAAGCATGTTCGTTTCGGCTGGTTTGATGTGGTAGACAATCCCGAAGTGACCGAAGCTCTGATGGGTGCCGCCGCCGATTGGGCCAGACAAAGAGGTATGGAAGCCATCAAGGGCCCTATGGGTTTTTGTGATTTCGACAACGAAGGCATGCTTATACATGGTTTCGACCAATTGGGCACTTTTGCCACTCTGTACAATTATCCCTACTATCCGCAACACCTGGAACAACTGGGTTTTCGCAAAGAAGTAGATTGGGTGGAGTTTCAAATTGACGTTCCGGAAGAGCTCAGCGAGCGTTATTTCCGTTTTGCCGAACTTTTGGCTCAAAAATTTGATCTCAAAGTTGTTAGTTGCAAAAGTACTAGAGAGCTGGCGAAGCGTTACGGCAAGAAAATTTTTCAGCTGCTCAACGACAGTTACGATGTTTTGTACGGTTATGTGCCTTTGAACGAAAAGCAGGTGGATTACTATATAAAACTTTACCTCTCGTTTGTGCGTCCCGAACTGGTAAGTCTTGTGGTTACACCCGAAGACCGGGTGGTGGGCCTGGGCATTGCCATTCCCTCCATGAGTAAAGCCTTCCAAAAAGCCAAAGGCAAACTTTTACCTTTTGGCTTTATACATATGCTCAAAGCCATTCGCAAAAACGATCTGGTAGATTTTTACCTGATGGGCATACATCCGGAATACCAAAGTAAAGGGCTCAATTCGCTGATATTTACCGATATGCTCCCCAAATTTCAAAAAAACGGTTACCGTTTGGCCGAGACCAATCCCGAACTGGAAACCAACAGCCGCATTCAGGCTTTGTGGTCGGAATTCGGTCCGCGTCATCACAAGACCAGACGGATATATATCAAAGAAATATAATTTTTTCGCTGATTGCGTTTTTTAACTTTGCTTTTCGGATTTGGAACGCCTGTTTACAAGCATACGGATTATAAAAACCAAAAGCCAGGCTCCCGTCGTTATCGAGAGCAATACAAGGGCTGTTCCGATTTGTTCCAGGCCCTTGGTCAGGACCAAATAGCCGGATTCCTTCAGGTATTCGTATTCGCCCGAGCAGTCCAGGTAATTCACCGACAAAGCACCCAGCAAAGCAGCCACTATCAGTGAACTCTTAAAACCCCAAATGCTTGTTTTGCGAAATTTTGTCCAAATGACTAAAAAGGCTCTGCGACAATGCTTTAGATAGAGCAAAACAAGTACGGCTGAAAGAATCGCCAGGGCGATTCCTCCAAAATAAATCAGTGCGATTTGAGTACTTGTCCAGTAAGTCATTTCTTACAAATTCGCGTGCAGACATGCAGCACCAAAAAGGCCAGGGCCAGAATAATAAAGGCAATAAACAAGGATTCCAGCGCTGCTTTTACCTGAGCCGTCACATTCCAGGTGAGGCTCAGCCAATCGGCCTTTTCGTTGGTGGTGTAGTTGGAAGTGAGAGCTGCGCCCAGGCCTGCAAGCAGAATGACAATTTTTGTCATCCGGATGAACAAGTCGGCAACCTGAGCATTTTGGCACAACTGTTTAAAATACACCTTGAGGCTTTTGTTGATAAGGGCAATCAGTCCCAGGGTAACACCTGCGCACACAAGAAAGCTGACAAGATAAGTTACTAAGAAAGTTGTCTTTTCCATGGATTTGATCGTTTTAGAACCCACAAAATAGACGGATAGCTTTGTTTTATACAAGCATTGCATGTTATATATTGTTAATATAAGTAGGAATTGTGTCTTATTTCCAGCATTAATAACCATTACACTCACCGAAAATGATAGCGCAATAATTTTTTATACATGAATATTGAAGAAATAATTATACATTTGGGTTTGGTTTTATTGAATATAAAATGCACCAATAAAATATTCGGTGTTAAGCTGTTTTTTATGTTTGGTTTTATCGAATATAGTTAAATGGGGAAATAAGAATATCATGTTGCCGATGTCGTTCATAAAAAAGTTTAAGAAGAAGGGGGTGATCGGTTTATATCGACGTTTTGTTTCGGAAGGTATAGGCAGATTCAGGCACACGGTTATTGGGAGCTTGTTGATAATTATGTTTACGGCAGGTTTTCATCTGCAAGCACAAACGATCAATCTCGATTCCCTGTTGACCAAAGAGGAACTCAACTGGCTGCAGTTGAACAAAGACAAAATAAGGTACACTCCGGATCCTTCGTGGCCGCCTGCCAATTATGTGGAAGACGGCGTACACAAAGGCTTTGTTTCCGATTATATTTGCTTGTTTGAGCAAATGTTGGGTGTAGAATTCGAGAGAGTTTATTATCCCACCTGGACGGGTATGTTGGATGGATTGAAAAAGGGAGAAACGGATTTTGTGGGTGGTATACAAAGGTCGGCTCTCAGAGAAGAGTACCTGCGCTTTACCAAACCTTTCTTTAGGGTAGAGTTAGGTCTGATTACCCGGGCGAATTATCCCACCGAGGTAAGCAAAAGACAGATTAATTCCATGAAAGTAGCCTGCGTAGAAGGGTATACCAGCACGTATTACATCGAAGAAGCCTATCCTTCGGCTCAAATTGTTTATGTAAACAACGAATACGAAGCTTTGCTTCAAGTTGTTTATGGTATAACCGATGGTGCCGTTGTCGACTATATGACAGCTAATTATCTGGTACAAAATAAAGGACTGACAAATCTGAAACACGCGGTTTTTCTTGATTACAAATGGAATTTAAGGTTTGCAGCCAGACGGGAGTTGCCGGAACTCTGTTCCATTCTTGGCAAACTCCTGGATCAGGTTGACGAGGAACAACATCAGGCTTTTGTAAGCAAGTGGTCAAATAACGATATTCTGGGTGGGTATAAGCATGGTTTTTATGAAAGCAACAAAAAAATAATCACCGGAATTTTCTTCTTAGCTTTGTTTGCCCTTGTAGTTGTGGGAATTTTCAACCTTTTGTTGAGAAAGAGGGTAAATAAACAAACAACAGCTTTGAAAGAAGCCTGGGATAAAGTAAAAAAAAGTGAGGAAAAATATAAATTATTAGCTGAAAATACGACCGATCTTATTTGGTTGTCGGACCTGAAGTTGAATCTAAGCTACATAACTCCCTCCGTAGAAAAAATGCTGGGTTTTACTCCGGAGGAATTTTTGGCTCTGCCCTTGGATAAAATGATTCCAATTGATCAGGTGGAGAGAGTGATGGATATGATAAAAGAGGAGTTCAGGCTGGAGCAACAGGACCCCGAAATAGAAAAAAATAGATCCAGATCCGTAGAAGTGGAGCATTTTCATAAAGACGGAAGGGTTATTTGGGTATCGATAAATGCGACGTTTGTTCGTGATAAATCGGGAAAACCTATTGGATTACATGGTGTTACCCGAGATATCAACGAGAAAAAAAAGATTGGGGATTACATTGAAAAAAGACTGGCCGTAGAAACCTTATTATCGCGAACTTCCAGACTGGCCATCGGCTATTATGCACAGGATACTGCTTTCAACACCATTTTAAAAGACATAGGACGTACTTTAAACTTTTGCAGAACCTATATTTTTGAATACGACGACAAAAATCAAATTCTCAGTAATACCTACGAATGGTGTGCCGAAGGATTTCAGAATTATAAAAACATTTTTCAACGCATACAGTACAAAGATGTTGCCTGGCTCATTGATCGCTTAAAACAGGGTAAGATTGTTCAATACAGGAACATCGAAGATATACCCGACGAAGCAACCAAAAAATTTTTCCGTTTTCTGCGCATTCTTTCCTTGTTGAATGTACCATTGATGATAGAAGACCGTTTTTACGGTTTTATCGGTTTTAACGAATGCAAAACATACAGAGATTGGCAGCCCGAGAATATCAAAGCTCTGGAATCTCTGGCTTATATTGTTACCAGTATGCTGGAACGTCACAAAACCGAGAAGGAGATGATCAAAAAAGACCGTTCCATCGAGCTTTCGATGATAGGTAAAGCCATCATTGATATGGAGGGGAAAATTATCTATGCCAACAAAGCTTGTCTAAACTATTGGGGTTACAATGCTTTAGAAGATGTTCTCAACAAGGAAGTGTTTGGTTATTGGGCTTCGGAAACAGAGTTGCGCGAACTGCTGAAGGTGGTTATGGAAAAAGGTGAATGGCAAGGTGAAAGCAAGGCAAAAAGGGCCGACGGCAGTTTTTTTGATGTTTTACTTAGTTCCAGTATGGTCACCGATAAAAACGGCGAAGCCATTTGTATACAAGCGTCCATTATTGATAATACCGAGCGAAAAGCCAGGGAAAAAGAACTGATTAAGGCCAAGGAAAAGGCAGAAGAAAGCAATCGCCTCAAAACAGCTTTCTTGTCAAATATCAGTCACGAAATTCGTACTCCGATGAGCGGCATTTTGGGCTTTGTACAATTACTGCAAACTTCGGATCTCAGCGACAAGGAAAAAGATGAATACTTTAAATCGGTTAATTTAAGCGGAAAAAGGCTGATAGAAACCTTAAACGACATCATCGAGATTTCCCGTATTGAGTCCGGAGAATTGGAAATGCAGGAAAATGAAACCGATATTTCGGAAATCGTTCAATTCATCAGGGAAACATACAAACCTCAGGCTGTAGAAAAGAATCTTCAGTTCAGAATAAATACTCCTTCCGAAAGCTCAAACCTTCGCTTTATAACCGATGTTTATCGTTTGCGCAGAATTCTGAGCAACCTGGTTAAAAATGCCATTAAATATACCGACGAGGGCAGCGTTGAACTGGGAGCTTCGATAGAGGAAGATCAGGTTTGCTTTTTTGTCAAAGATACCGGCAGGGGTATTTCGGCAGACCGCACAGAAGCTATTTTTGACCGTTTCGTCCAGGCCGATCTCAACCTGACTCGTGAACACGAGGGCGCCGGATTGGGATTGTCTATTTCTAAAGCTTATGTGGAGCAATTGGGCGGAAAGATCCTGATAAAAAGCAAAGAAAAGGAGGGCAGCACCTTTAGCTTTAGTATTCCATACAAAGCTCCCGCAAAAACCTGATACTGATAAAATTACAAAGCATATGAACTTTTTATATCTATTGGCAGCCATAGTAGCGAGCGGTATTATTGCTTCGCTTATTTCGGTATTGAGTATAAAAGCCCGGACAGCGCCCAAGGCCCAATTAGAAGAACTGAACAAACTTGCTCAGGAGAGTAAAACCGCTTTGCTGATTGAACAGGAAAAAAACAACAGTTTGGCCGCACAGCTAAAAACGGCCGAAGAACAAACAGCGGCATTGAATACGACCATCAACGATCTGACCAAATCGGAGGCGGAGTACTCGGCCAGACTGAGTTCTGCCCAGGAAAGCCTCAAAGAAAAAAGCCTCAGCTTCGAGCAGTTGAAAGAAGAGCTTCGACTCAAGACCGAAGAATTCAATAACGCCAACAAAATTCTAGCCGAATTCAGGGCCAACAACCTGGCTTTGAACGAAAAATTGGAAACCCAAAAAAAAGAGATAGAGGAGCTGGCCAAAAAATTCAATACCGAGTTTGAAAATATCGCCAATAAAGTACTGGAAGAAAAAACACAGAAATTTACCGCTCAAAATCAGAGCAATCTGGAACAAATCCTTAAACCCCTGGGCGAAAACATTGATCAGTTTAAAAAGAAAGTGGAAGAAGTTTACAACACCGAAGCCAAGGAGCGTTTTTCGTTGGGCAAAGAAGTGCAAAGGCTGGTCGAACTCAATCAGCAGGTCAGCAAAGAAGCCAATAACTTGACCAATGCCCTGAAAGGCAGCTCCAAAGCCCAAGGCGATTGGGGTCAAATGATTCTGGAAAATATTTTGGAGAAATCGGGATTGGTCAAAGACCGAGAATATTTCGTGCAGGAATTTCTCAAAGATGAAGACGGTAATTACCTGAAAAACGAACAGGGAAACAAAATGCAGCCCGATGTGATTGTGGCCTATCCCGACGACCGGAAAATCATTATCGACTCCAAAGTGTCGCTTACGGCTTATACCCGCTATGTGGCGGCCGATGATCCCGAAGAACAGCAAAAAGCCCTGAAAGAACACCTCAATTCGATGAAAAAACACATCGATGAACTCAGCGTAAAATCCTACCAGGACTACGCTTCTTCGCTGGACTTCGTTATGATGTTCGTGCCCAACGAACCCGCCTTTATGGTGGCCATGCAGCAGGATGCGGAAATCTGGAATTATGCCTACCAAAAACGCATCATCCTGATTAGCCCCACCAACCTTATAGCAGCCCTCAGGCTGATCGTAGATTTATGGAAGCGCGAATATCAGAATCAAAATGCCCAGGCCATTGCCGAAAGAGGCAAATTGCTCTACGAGAAACTGGTAGGTTTTGTCGACGACCTTTCCAGCTTGGGCGGTCACCTGGACAAAGCCCGCAGCAGCTATTCCGATGCCTTCGACAAACTAAAATCCGGCAGAGGCAACCTCATCAGCCAGGCCGACAAACTCATTAAACTTGGCGTCAAAGCCAAAAAGAACCTACCCGGCTCTTTGGTAAGCGATGCGCTGATGGAGGAGGGGGAAACCGAATAGTAGTTTGCGGACAGATAGTTTAGACCGGCCCCTGCCGGAGGAACCCCGGAGAATAAGTATAAAAATCGCAGACAATTGATTTTCAACTATCTGCGATTCTTTTTCAGTGATCCGCCTGGGGCTCGAACCCAGGACCCCATCCTTAAAAGGGATGTGCTCTACCTGCTGAGCTAGCGAATCTAACCTTGATGTGCTTTCTTAAAAAGCGGTGCAAAGATAATGCTTCCAATTAGAACCGCAAAAAAATCCGGAATAATTCTCCGGTTTTTTGATCAGACCCGGCATAAATAGCTTTAACAGAGGCATAAAGCCAGTAGATGCAAATCAATCAATACAACTCCAGCCACTCAAACCCATTGCCGCTGCTTTCCATATAGCGGACAAAATCGCGGCTGCTGATGGTAAGAGAGGCCCGGTTGTCGTTGGGGTGAAAAGATAGGAATTCGAAATTTAGGAGGTTTTTATCGAGAAATACGTAGACGTGGTGTTCGAGGTCGTTGATCAGTCCGAAAGGGCTCACCGAACCGGGTTGCAGGCCCAGGTACTTGGACATGCGCTTTTCGGAGGCAAAAGTCAGCTTGCCTTGCCGTAACCTTAGCTCCAGGTCGCGGATGGCCAGGTTTTGTTCGCAATGAAACACCACCAGGTAATGCCGGTTGCCTTTGTGATTTCTGAAAAAAAGATTTTTACAATGAATGCCCGGCAGATGTTCCCAGTAGGGTCTGCCGATTTCGATGCTGTGTGCGGGCGGATGCTCCAGGTAATGAAAGTCGATGTTCAGTTCTTTGAGTCTGGTGTAAACCTGCTCTTGTCCAATCATAATGCTATTGAAGATTTGGGCTTAAATAAGCGTATAATCGCGAATTTTGAAAGAAGGCAGCCACGCCGTCCTTGCTTAATTTAGGCTTAAATAAGCGTATAATCGCGATAACGGTACAAAGTTAGGATTTTTATTATCTTTGTCAGCCCTTTCATAAAGCAGAAACATGAGTGACGACAAAAAAATAATTTTCTCGATGGTGGGTGTGAGTAAAATCTTCCCACCGCATAAGCAAGTACTAAAAGACATTTATCTTTCCTTTTTTTACGGGGCTAAGATCGGTATCATAGGTCTTAACGGGTCCGGAAAATCTACCCTAATGAAGATTATTGCCGGTATCGAAAAGGAATACCAGGGCAATGTGGTGTTTTCGCCCGGTTACTCGGTTGGTTATCTGGAACAGGAACCTAAGCTGGATAATGACAAAACCGTCAAAGAAATAGTGATGGAGGGGGTGCAGGAAGTGATGGACGTATTAAAGGAATACGAGGACATCAATCAGCTGTTTGCCTTGCCCGAATATTACGAGGATGCCGACAAGATGCAAAAGCTTTTCGATCGTCAGGCCGAATTACAAAACAAGATCGATGCCACCGATGCCTGGAACATCGACAATAAACTGGAACGAGCCATGGACGCCCTGCGCTGTCCTCCCGACGATCAGATTGTAGCCACACTTTCGGGCGGTGAACGCCGCCGGGTAGCGCTCTGCCGTTTGTTGTTGCAACAACCCGATGTGTTGTTGCTCGACGAACCCACCAACCACCTGGATGCCGAATCGATCGACTGGTTGGAACAGCATTTGCAGCAATACCCCGGCACGGTAATCGCCGTCACTCACGACCGCTATTTTTTGGATCATGTGGCCGGATGGATACTGGAACTGGACAGAGGCGAGGGCATTCCCTGGAAGGGCAATTACAGCTCCTGGCTGGAACAAAAGACCCAGCGCATGGCAATGGAAGAAAAGCAAGCGAGCAAACGCCGGCGCACCCTGGAACGCGAGCTGGAATGGGTGCGTATGGCTCCCAAAGCCCGTCACGCCAAAGGTAAGGCCCGTTTGAATTCTTACGATAAACTGCTCAATGAAGACCAGAAACAACGTGAAGAACGTCTGGAATTGTTTATTCCCAACGGTCCCCGCCTGGGCAACAAGGTAATTGAGGCGGTGGATGTGGCCAAAGCCTATGGGGATAAATGCCTCTTTGAAGAATTGAATTTCAGTTTACCTCCCAACGGTATTGTTGGTGTTATAGGCCCCAACGGCGCCGGCAAAACCACCCTGTTTAAATTGATCATGGGTCTGGAAAAAGCCGACAAGGGGAGTTTCGAAGTAGGAGAGACAGTACGGATCGGCTACGTGGATCAAAGCCACGAAGCCATCAAGGCCGATCAAAGCGTGTACGAAATAGTGTCCGGCGGTCAGGAATTTATCCGGGTTGGAGGCAGGGAAATCAATGCGAGGGCTTATTTGTCGCGCTTTAACTTTACGGGAGCCGATCAGGAGAAAAAAGCCGGTGTGCTGTCGGGCGGTGAACGCAACCGGTTGCATCTGGCCTTGAATCTCAAGTCGGAAGCCAATGTGTTATTGCTCGACGAACCCACCAACGACATCGATGTCAACACCCTGAGAGCCCTGGAAGAGGGCCTGGAAAATTTTGCCGGCTGTGCGGTGGTTATCAGCCACGATCGCTGGTTCTTGGACCGTATTTGCACCCACATCCTCGCTTTTGAGGGAAATTCCCGGGTTTTCTACTTCGAAGGTTCCTATACCGAGTATGAAGAAAACAAGCGGATGCGTCTGGGCGACGAAGGCCCAAAACGGATACGTTACCGGCAATGGAATGAATAACCATATCTAAAAAACGAATAAAGCATGCAACTTAGAATCAACAAACTACTAACGGCTCTCTTGCTTGGAACATCTTTTCTTCTGCAGAGCTGCCGGCAGAATGGGCAGGTCGGACAGCTCAGAACTGAAACCGACTCTACACTTTGGTCGGTTCGGATGGCTGAATCGGAAATGAAACGTTTTCCCGAATTATGGCAATTCGATCACGGACGTCGCTTGTTTTTTGGATATACTCAGGGTCTGGGCGCAAAAGCAATGCTGGCCATGTGGCAGTCAACCGGAGACGAAAAGTACTATCGCTACGTGTATAACTGGGCCAACAGTATGGTTGGATCTAAGGGGCAAATTCACCTTTACGCCCCAAAGGATTACAACCTGGATTTTGTCAATTCCGGCAAGATACTTTTTGACCTTTATGCCCATACCGGGGAACCTCGCTTCAAAATGGCCATAGACAGCATCATGGATCTGCAGTTGCGCCAACAGCCCCGTACTCACCAAGGCGGCTTCTGGCATAAAAAAATCTACCCCTATCAGATGTGGCTCGACGGGCTTTACATGGCCGGCCCTTTTATTGCCCGTTACGCCAGGGAGTTAGATGAGCCCGAATGGACAGACGAGGTGATCCATCAATTGATTTTGGTGGGCAGACAAACCTATGACTCCAAAACCGGCTTATTTTATCATGCCTGGAATTCCAACCGCGAACAAGCCTGGGCAAATCCGCAGACAGGTTGTTCGCCCAATTTCTGGGGACGCAGCATCGGTTGGTATGCCATGGCCTTGGTGGATGTGCTGGATTATATTCCCGAAGAACATCCCCGCAGAGGCGAAGTGATAAAATTGCTCAAAAAACTCTCCGCCGGCATGCTGCGCTGGCAGGACGGACGCACGGGACTTTGGTATCAGGTGGTGGATCAGGGACAGCGCGAAGGCAATTACCTGGAATCTTCGGTTTCCGCCATGATGATGTACACTTACGCCAAAGGTTATAATAAGGGCTATCTGGGCAGAAAATACCTTAAGGCCGCCAACGAGGTGTTGGACGGACTGATTGCTCACCGCATAGTGGCCAACGAGGACGCTACCATTTCGCTTACTTATTGTTGCGCTGTTTCGGGCTTAGGGGGTAATCCCTACCGTGACGGCAGTTTTGAGTATTACGTCAACGAAAGAATACGGAACAACGACGGCAAAGCTACCGGACCCTTTATTTTGGGCTGTTTGGAACTGGGACGTTAAAGCTTACGACTTTCCTTCCTGCCGGTTTTTCCTTCCTGCCGGTTATTTGGCTGTCTGAGTTTTGTTTTTGTAGGGGCGGCTGTAAATTTGCTTCAGACTAACCTGCGAATCAAGTCTTCTCTGTTGCCGGGCAGTAAATCGATCATTGGCAATTCTATCATGGTATAACAACCCGGAGCTTGTTTCATACTTGCTCTGGCCGCAGCTACCAAGAGTTGGGCGGTGAAGGCCGGATTGTTGATACGCATGCTGAATTCCAACTGTTGATTTTGGGTTTTGCCCGAAACGCCTTTGCGGACCAAATGAACTCCGTGACCCATATCGAGCAGGGCATTAACGTCTTCGACTTGCACAACGTGGGTTTCATCGTGTACAAAATAGGCGTCGGCTTTGATGGCCGAAGCTACTTTGTTAAAATCATAGCCTTTTTCCAGTTCGATGTAGACCATGCGCCGGTGTACGCCGGAGCCTAAAGGTATGGTCATCGAAAGAGCTGCTTTGACCCCGGGCACGGCTTTGACGGCGACGGTATGGCCCATACTCATGCCGGGGCCGAAGTTGGTGTAGGTGATGCCTTTCGGAACAGAAGCTTCCATCAGAGCACGAACCACCGAGTCGCTACCGGGATCCCAGCCGGCCGAGATCACCGAAACCCGTTTGTTTTCTTTGGCAATTTTATCGAGTTTTTGTTTTACATCCCAAATGTCGCTGTGAACATCAAAACTGTCGACGGTATGGATGCCCAGGTTGAGCATTTCTGCAGCGTATTTTTGAGTGCTGCGGCTAGGAGTACACAAAATAGCCACCTCGGTTTGGGGGAGTTCTTTGACAGAGGCCACTACCCGGTAGGGACGTAATTCAACAGGCTGAACTCCTTGAGGGTCACGGCGAACAATGCCGGTTAATTCAAAGTCGGGAGAGCTTTGCAGAGCTTCCAGCAGGTATTTGCCAATATTTCCGTATCCGACAATGGCGGCTTTAATTTTTTGCATAGAATGAGGGATTTTGAAGGGAGCAAATTTGCTTTCCTCTTATTTGTGATTGACGATATCGAGCTCTTTATCGTCGAGTTTCTTCTTCTTGGAATATAACCACAAAACCAGCAACTCGAAGGTTGCGGCCAGTAACGTGATAGCCAGGGCTGCCCAAAGAGAACTATCGGTTTTTTGCAGCAAAAAAGCCACAGCCAGCACAAGAATATTGAATAAAAGTAGGCTAAAGCAAATAGCCGGGTGACTTAGACCGAGCACTAATAACCGGTGGTGCAGATGGCGTTTATCTGCCTCGAAAGGAGATTTTTTCAGGTAAAGTCTTATACCCACTACCGTGATCAGGTCCATGATGGGCACGATGAGTAGGGCAAACATAATGGTCCCCGGATACCTGATTTGCAAAAGACCCAAGGGGAGGGTATCCATATTGGCCAGTTGAATCCCGAAAATGGCCATAAATACCCCAATCAGCATGGAGCCGATATCGCCCATAAAAATGCGGGCCGGGGCAAAATTAAAGATCAGGAAACCTAGAACGGCTCCACCCAGAGCCAGCGAAGTATAGGAATAATTCAATTGACCGTACTGATAAAAGATATAACCGAAAATCAGGCTCAGGAACACGCTCAGGCTGGCAGCGAGCCCGTCTATACCGTCAATAAAGTTCATAGCGTTGATGATGCCCACCACAAAGAACAGTGAGAACAAAATATTGACTAAACGGCGCATGGTTGTGCCGGCTTCAAAAATGGGAATGTGGTCGAAGTGTACCTGACCGATAAAAACTATGATCGAAGCAATCAGCACTTGATAAAACAGCCGGCTGATGGGAGAGGAAGGGATAAGGTCGTCTTTGAGGGCCACAAAAAACAGCAACACGGCCGCTGCTGCTAAACTGCTGAGCTCCAATGAGTCGCATATGATTCTATAGAGTAAAATACTGAAAAAGAATCCGATGAAAATACCTATACCGCCCAAGTTGGAGATATTCTTTTTATGAATTTTACGTTCTTCGGTGGGGGCATCGAACAGGAGCTTTTTGACCGAAATCTTGATGATGTTCGGCATGGCGATGCAGGAAACGATAAAAGCCGTAAAAAAAATGAGTAGAGCTGTCGATATCATACGCAAATCATAGTTTATACTAATAACTCAAAAAGTCCTGCTTTATTGTCGTTGAAAGAGAATTTTTTTTAGCTTTTTTTTCGTATAATGTTATAATATTTATACAGAGCATAATAGCTGTTATAATTATCTTATCAGGGTCAGGGACATAAGACCCAAAACCACTTCATTACTCAAAGCTTCGAATTCAAGATGACTCAATTCTTTGCCGGGATTAAGTGTTAGATCCAGTATGGTGGCAGCGCCTCCGGGAATATACCGGCCGGCCGCTCCCCTTAGTTTCAAAAGCTTGCCGGGTTCTTTACTAAGCTCTCCCGTTGCCAGCAGCAGACGCCAGGGACGGGGAGCTTTGAGCCTGAAGGCCAGTCCGTCATCGAAGGCATCCTGTTCGATGGCCGGCCAGTTTTCGGGATTGATCAACAACAAACTGTCGCAGCTTCCGTCGCTATAATAAAAACAGAGTTTACCGTTGGGCAGGCCGTATTGCATATGGTTGGTGGAACCGGCCATAAGCAGATAAGCATGCTGCGCTTTACCCTGTAATGGCAAACGGGCCAGGGTGGGGTAATTGTCCCAATGCGAAACAAAAAGAACGTTGTTCCGGAGGCTGTCGCCGGGACTGGCAAAATTCAGTCCCAACCTGGTGTTGATCAGATTATTTGCTCCGGCTGCTTTTCGTACACCCTTGTCGTCGATATTCACTATATGCATGGGACTGCACCAATCGCCTATACCTTGGGTGGGGATTTGAAGTGTGGTAAAAGGAGAGCGCGGACTGAGGTATTTGCCGAAACGGAAAATATCGTTGAGTTTGTCGTTGTGATAAGAGTTCAAGTCGATGGTTTCCTGTTGTTCGGGAGAAGCCGGAGGCAGATTCCAGTTGATAACCCGTGCCTGCGCAAGTGTTGTTCCTTTTTGTCTGATTTCTACCAGGTTACTGCCCATGCGGACGGCTTTACTGTTGCGAATGGGATCCGAAAGGCTTTGTGCTGGCATTCTGAGTGTTTTGATTTTTTCTCCGTTCAAGAAGAGCTCTGCCTGCAAGTTTCGACTCAGGGAATTGTTGCGGATGCGGAAAGAAAGTTGTTTTTCATCCAGGTTACCTTCCTCGCCGATAATTTCCAAACCGGGTTTAAGTGCCGGTGCCAGAACCTGCCACCAACTGACATCACCCTGTTTGAGTAAAACAAAGAAGCTGCGGGGGCCTTCGAGTCCGCTCACAACTGCCTGGAATTGATTGTCTTTGATTTGTACTTGTTGCAGCACCGCCTGGGGATCGTAGATATCAAGCATTTCTGCTTTGCCGGGCAGCGGTAGGGACAACTCTTCGCCAATGGCCAGCACAGACGGGAAATTCCATACTTCCCTGTTGTTCCCCTGCTCGATTATTTCAATGTCGAACTGCCGGCCCGAAGGGCAATTAATTTGCAAAAGCGGTTTTTCGACCGAACTGATGATATTTACATCGGCCAACTCTGTTCCGTTAATCCGGACCAAAGGAATTTGGTCATAGCGCAGAGGCAGTTCCAATACGTAATCCAGGTCACGACCGAAGCCGGAATGTATTTGCCAGCGGCTGGTCTTTCCTTTGCGTTCGAAACGGTAACTAAGGTCCGGAATTTCTATCGAAGCCTTGTCCCATTGAGCCGGGAAGCCGGGACGCAGATACACTTTGTTGTGCAAAAGATCGGGTTCGATACCGAACAGCCCTTGAACCATTGCGCGTGAATAAACGCCCACCACATCGGCAAAATCGCGATATACCTCGCCCCGGGCAGCATCGTAGTAACTGACTTGTCCCACATTGCCGGGGCTGCCGCCCAGATACATACCGTCCATGATCGCCGATTTCATCAGTTTGAAGCCCATTTCAGGCCTGCCTCCCTGGAAACAGGCTAAAGCGGTATGCATTATTTCGGAAAAGGCCACGTTGTTGACCGACCAGACGTAAGGTTGCCAGTTGGAGGTGGAAATCACGGCCAGGTCTGCTTCGGGCATATCATTTTTAGAAAGCCCTTTGGTATTAATTTTTAGGGGGATATGAGGAATTTCGTGTTCAATGTAATTCAAGGCCTGCCAGCCCGTAAAAGGATCGTGCAATTCCGCATCGATGGCATGGTAGATGGTCCAGACGGCGGCCTGTTCGTGCAGTCTTTGTAAACCAAAGGCATCGCGGAATTCGGCCCAATACCCTTTTTGAGATAACCACAATACTCTACCGACAGCCTCTCGGATTTTATCGGCTTCATTATGAAAAGGCCGTGCATCCAGACCCAGGAGTTCAGCCAATTCGGCCGCCATTAGATTTGCCCGGTAATTGTAGGCCGTTGAATGAGTCACAGCCCCTCCGTTGTACTGCAGGGCATCGCTGGCCCAGATGCAGCAATAGGCGTCGTAAAGTCCGTCATCGTCGGGGTCGAAGCAACGTTTTTCCCAAGCCAGGTGACGGGTCAATACCGGCCACATTTCGCGTACAAATTCCAGGTCGCCGGTCCAGCGAAAATGCCAGAGCAGTTCGTCTATGTAGCAGAGGTTCATGTCGTAGTGGTTCATGGTGCCCGGATTATTGGGATAACGGGCTATGTAGCCTGAACTGTACATTTCGCTGCCGGCCACTTTGGCCGAGCGGGCCAGGTTGAGCGCGGTGTCCATAATAACTCCTTTGTCGGGAGGAAGAGTCATTTGTGAGGCTCCGTATGCGCGGAAATGCTCTCGGGCTCTGTCGTGCCAGCCCAGCACATCGCCGGTGTAGGCACCTCTCCAGCCGGCCAAACGGCTGCGCCAGCCTATGGAACCATGTAGGTAGGAGGGGCTTTCCCAGATAGCGTCGGCCGCCATGGCTAAGGCTCCGCCCATAGCATTGATGTAAGGATCCGGACTGCTGATCTTTAGTCTGCCGGCGATGCTCGCTGCGGATTCAAGAGCTTGATTATATGCGATTTCAAGCTCTTTTTGCCCAGGTTGTGTTGAACTGGACGGGTCGTGAACAGAAAGCTTTTCGGTTGGAGAAGTTTGTTCGTTTCCGGATGCTTCCGGGAGCAAACCCACGCCCAGGGTCATAAAAAAGACTTGTTTTTTGTTCAGGGGCATCCGGGCCAGTAGCAGTGGTTGGTCTTGTTGTGGTTCGGCCTTGAGCAAATGCTCCAGATCATTGGGTTTTTCTGCATTCCCGAGTTGAAGTTTCGCTTCTTCGGGGAAAATTCCGTAAAAAGTCCTGAGTTTGTTGATCGGGTCGTTCAAAGCTGCTTCGGTCAAACCTGATATATCCAGATTTGCTCCACACCAAAGTTGAAATGCGGAAGCCCTTATGTTGTAGCGATTATACCGGCAATAGGCTGTTTTCAGTTCAAAAGCGTCGTAGGGATCGGCGCCCATATCGCCGTCGCGGCTAAAACGTTTTCCGCGGGCTCCGCCATAAACGGCGATTAATTGCAGTTCGGGATCCGGCCGGCCGAATTCGAAACGAAAGAGAGATCCTTCGTTGTCGTAACGGGCAAGGGCATGTATTTCGAGGTTGCCCTGGCCCAAAATGGGGTCTTGTATGCTGTAAATGCTCAGACCGGGACGGTAGCGGTATTCTATTGTTTCGGCTTCGTGCAGCCAACGCTTTTGTTCACCTTTGATCAGAGCGAAGCGCAGATTGCCCAACATGGCAGAGCTGTAAAAGCCAAATTCGGGAACGTCGCCTGTTTCGAGCCTGAATGCTTGATTGTTACCGTAAAGCGCGCGATTGAATTTACGAGCAGAATCGGCACGGAATACAAAATCGGAGCCTTGGGGTAAATACCTGAGCTCCCTGTTCTCCGATGAGCCGCGATCGTTTTGAACGCAGGAGATCAGACAGAAAAACAAAAAGAGAAGGGAAAAAGCAGAATTTTTTTTCATCAGCGGATATTTTACAAGCTTATATCGAGAATCATCATCAGGGCAAAACCGATCATCACACCTATCGTTCCCATATTGGAATGCTCGCCCTCATGAAACGATGGAATAAGTTCTTCAACCACCACGTAGATCATGGCTCCAGCCGCAAAGGCAAGCAACCAGGGCATAAAGCCAAAAGATGAGCCGGCCAGGAAAACAACCAGAATACCGGCAATGGGTTCAACTACGCCCGAGAGTGAACCATACAAAAATGCTTTAAACCTGGAGCCTGTGGCTTGTTTCAAGGGCAGAGCAACAGCCATGCCTTCGGGGATATTCTGTAAGCCGATTCCAATGGCAAGTGCAAAAGCCGAGGCCAGCGAAAAACCTTGTTCCACCGCCCCCGAAAAACCAAAGCTCAAACCGACTGCCATTCCTTCGGGGATATTGTGCAAGGTAAGTGCCAACAAAAGCATAGTGCTTCGGCGCCAACCTGTAGGCAAGCCTTCCGGAGTTTTGCTGCCGGGGTGGAGGTGGGGTAGCAGAGAGTCGAGCAGCCAGAGAAAGAAGCCGCCCGCCAAAAATCCAACAGAAACTCTGGTCCAGGCTACTTTACCCTGGGTTTCGGCCAGTTCGATGGCTGGAATCAGTAGAGACCACACCGAGGCAGCGATCATAACACCGGCCGCAAAACCCAAAAAAAGCTTTTGAATTGTCGGATTAATGTCTTTTTTGAAAAACAGGACAAAGGAGGCCCCCAATACCGTTGACAAAAAGGTAATACCCGTACCGATCAAGACCAAAAGCAGGGGATTTGTTTCCATCTTATTTGTTTTTTCGGGGCAAGCCTGTAATGGCCTGGTTTGTATAAAAAACGGCCGCAAAGATAAGTATTATTCATCTAAACTGAAGCCGTCAGGCTCATTTTTTAAGGCTTGGACGGGCTCAGAGCAGTTAAATTTCGATAGGGATTGTCTAACTTTGTGACTCCGGTGCTTTTTTGTACCGGTAAATTATACGTTTCCGGCTTTTTTTGCGTTATTATTATCTTGAAAAGCCTTTCAAAACAACGAACAATGGCCTGAAGCCTTAAATTTTTGCTTTATGATCGAATATATCAAGGGGGAAATCAAACAGCTGACACCCACTTTTGCAGTGTTGGACAAGGCAGGTATAGGCTTTTATCTGCAAATCAGCCTGAACACCTTTACCGAGCTTCAAAACCTGCAGGAATGCACTCTTTTTGTCCATGAGGTAATACGTGAGGATGCTTATTTGCTTTACGGTTTTCATGGTTCCGAAGAACGGGAAGCTTTTCGTAAACTGATCAATGTGACAGGTATAGGCGCTAATACGGCCAGAATGATACTTTCTTCGCTTACGGTGGCCGAACTGGAATCCTGTATAATCAGTGAAAATATTCATACGCTTAAATCAATCAAAGGCATAGGCCTCAAAACAGCCCAGCGGCTCATTGTGGAACTCAAGGACAAGGTGATTCGCAGCGGAATGAGCGGAGGCGAAGTAAGCCCTGCTTCGGTTGCCGGAAATCAAGTGCGTCAGGAAGCGCTGGCTGCCCTTCAGATGCTGGGCTTTACTCCCTCGCAATCGTCTAAAGCCGTAAATACGGTTTTAAAAGAATTCCCCACATTACCTGTGGAACAGCTAATCAAAGCCGCTTTAAAAATACTATAGTTCTTGAAGGGTTTTCAGTACATATGGCTGCTTGTTGTTCTTTGTCTTTTGGCTACGGCACAAGAGCTCTTTGCTCAGGCTGAGGAATCGAAGGATCAGGAAGACATTGCCGGCCTGAGATATCCCGTACCCAGACAGGCCCCGCTCTCGTACCAGGACCTCGTCAGGCCGGTGATGGGTGACCTGAAGAATCCCGAAAACATGGAAACAACCATAGAATACGACTTGAATAGCGGCGATTATGTGGTTCGTACCCGAATTGGAGGGACTGATGTGAGTACTCCCATCAGTCTTACTCCCGAAGAATTCAGGGCTTATTGGGATGCTAAAACCAGGGCCGATTTTTTTAAGAAAAAAAACCAAATCGATTACAGCAAAAAAAAGGAAGCTTTTTCTTTGACCGACTTGCAGTTTGATATCGGAGCTGCCGAAAAAATTTTCGGACCCGGTGGGGTACAACTCAAAACCCAGGGTTCGGCCGAAGTGAGTTTCGGTGTCAAGAATAACATCGTCAACAATCCCTCTTTGTCGGAACGGGCCCGCAACCGTACTTTTTTTGATTTTGACCAAAGCATACAACTCAGCGTTAACGGTAAGGTGGGCGATAAGATAAACGTCAACATGAATTACGACACCGAGGCTACTTTTGATTTTGATTCCAAAGCCATCAAACTGCGTTACGAAGGCAAGGAAGACGAAATCATCAAAAGCCTCGAAGCCGGTAATGTGAGTATGCCCGTCAAGAATTCCCTGATCAACGGAGCCAGTTCATTGTTTGGTGTCAAGACTCAGTTGCAGTTTGGCAAACTCAACATCGCCGCCGTGCTTTCGCAGCAAAATACTCAAACCAAATCGGCCAGCCTTAGCGGAGGCGTACAGACCACTCCCTTTGAGATTTCCGTGGATGCCTACGACGAAAACCGGCATTATTTTCTTTCACATTATTTCAGGGATAATTACGACCGCTGGATGGAAAACCTGCCCTATATTTCCTCGGGCGTGGTTGTAAACAAAGTGGAAGTCTGGGTGACCAATAAAACGGCGGTCATGGACAATGCCCGCGACATTCTGGCTTTTGCCGATATGGCCGAGCCGGAACGGATATACAATGCCTATTGGACAAAAGGACAGAACAACTATCCTTCGAACGATGCCAACAACCTCTATGCCGAAATGGTGGAAAATTACGCCGAAGCCAGGCAGATCAATGTTTCTGCAACGGTGCTGGAACCATTGGCCGCCCAGGGGATCATTATCGGCAACGATTATGAACGCCTGGAAAGCGCCCGCCGTCTTGAACCCACCGAATACAAGCTCAACGCCAGTCTGGGTTATATCAGCCTGAATCAGGCTTTGCGTTCCGACGAAGTGTTGGCCGTGGCTTTTGAATACACCAAAAACGGCAAGGTTTACCAGGTGGGTGAATTTTCGACCGATGGGATTGAGTCGCCCAAGGCGCTGCTGGTTAAGTTGCTCAAAGGTACCGATTTCTCGCCGAGAGCTCCCTATTGGGACTTAATGATGAAAAACGTATATGCCTTGGGGGCTTACAGTATGTCGAAAGATAATTTCAAACTGAACATCAGCTTCCAAAACGATACGCTGGGATTGTACGTCAACTATATAAGCGAAGGAAAGATTGCCAACCAGATTTTATTGAGGGTGATGAACCTCGACCGCCTGAACCTGAATCGCGATCCTATTCCCGACGGGCAGTTCGACTATGTGGAGGGGTATACGGTGATGTCGTCCAACGGCCGAATCATTTTTCCGGTGCTGGAGCCTTTTGGTTCTCACTTGCGCAAAGCCATAGGCGACGATGCCCTGGCTGAAAAATACATTTTTCAGGAACTCTACGATTCAACTCTGACTGTTGTTCAGCAGCTGACCGAGAAAAACAAATTTCGTATCGAAGGGGAGTATAAGTCTTCTCAGGGAGGAGCGGATATTTCGCTGGGCACGATGAATGTCACCCGGGGTTCGGTCAAAGTAACGGCTGGTGGAATCTTACTTACCGAAAACGTCGATTATGTAGTGGATTACAATTCCGGAACGGTGAGTATTATAAATGAGAATCTTTTGTCTTCGGGAACCACCATCAATGCCACCTGCGAAGATCAAGGCATCTACAATATGGTGCGCAAATCCTTGGCCGGCTTCAATATGGAATATGCTTTCAGTAAGGATTTCAGTGTGGGAGCCACCTTGATGCATCTTTCCGAAAAACCTCTCACCAACAAGGTAGATATGAATACCGAGCCCCTCAACAACACCATTATGGGGCTTAACACCGGGTTTACCGTTCAGTCGCAGGGCCTGACCAACCTGATTGATAAACTGCCCCTGATTAACGTGACTAAACCTTCTCAATTAACGGTCAAGGCCGAGGTGGCTCAATTGAAGCCGGGCGCCTCCAAACAAATCGACAATACCGTTTACGTGGACGATTTTGAAACCGCCAAAAAGACTTTCAGCCTGAGAGATGTTACTCAATGGTTTTTGGCCAGTACTCCTTACGACCCCATGGGAGGACTGTTTCCCGAAGCTGCCTATTCCAACGATTTGCGCTATGGCATGAACCGTGCACTGATGTCCTGGTACACTATCGATCAGATATTTACTCAAAGCCGTTCTCAAACCCCCGATCATATCCGCAACGACTATGAGCAATTGTCCAATCACTATGTGCGGGCGGTCAACGAAAAAGAAATCTATCCCGACCGTGATTTGCAGTTTAATCAGACGGGTTTGTTGTCGGTGATGAATATTTCTTATTACCCGAAACAAAGGGGGCCGTATAATTTCGATACGGAAGGCATGCAAGCCGATGGCACTCTGGCCAATCCTGAACAACGCTGGGGAGGAATCATGCGTAGAATAGAATCGAGCATGACCAATTTCGAAGCAGCCAATGTGGAATACATTGAGTTTTGGTTGATGGACCCATTTATTTACGACAGTCTGGGTGTGAACACCGGAGGCGATTTGTATTTCAACTTGGGTGAAATTTCGGAAGATGTGCTCAAGGATGGCCGCAAATCTTTCGAAAACGGCCTGCCTATGGGCGGCGATCAAAGCTATGTGTCCGAAACCGTCTGGGGTAAGGTATCCAACAAAACCGTAAATGTGTACGCCTTCGACAATACCCCGGGAATCAGGCGTGTTCAGGATGTAGGCCTGGACGGACTTAACGATGAAGAAGAGGCCGTTAAACGAGCCGACTACCTGAATGCCCTCGAAAATTCCCTGAATCCCGATGTACTGGAACGCTGGAGAAACGATCCTTTTTCGCCCCTGAACGATCCCTCAGGCGATAATTTCCACTATTACCGCGGGAGCGATTACGACCGATCAAAAACCAGTATTCTGGATCGCTATAAATACTACAACGGGACTCAGGGTAATTCCCAGGCCAGCGCCGATACGGGAGAAAGCTACGAAACAGCTTCCACTACCTTGCCCGATGTGGAAGACATTAACGCCGACTTTACGTTGAACGAAACAGAACGTTATTACCAATATAAAGTGTCGCTGAGGAAGCAAGACCTGGAAATAGGCCAAAACTACGTGAACGACAAAAGGACCTCGGTGGTGCGCCTCAAAAACGGCAAATCAGAACAGGTCACCTGGTATCAGTTTAAAATACCCATCAGAGACTACGACAAAAAAATAGGCACCATCAACGGATTCAACAGCATCCGCTTTATACGGATGTTTTTGACCAGTTTTCAAGACAGTACTGTTTTGCGTTTTGGCAGTTTAGATCTGGTTAGAGGGGACTGGAGGGTTTATACCAAAGACCTGGCTCCTGCAGGCGTGGTACCTGCTTCCGAAACTATGATGGAAGTCACTACAGTCGATCTGGAAGAGAACTCTTCGCGAGAACCCATACATTATGTCTTGCCTCCCGGAGTAGAGAGGGAGGGAGATCCCAGCCAGCCGGGAGTATATCAACAAAACGAACAGTCTCTGGCTTTGAGAATCAGGCAAATGGCTCCGGGCGATGCCCGCGCTGTCTACAAAAATACAGGCTTGGATTTCAGACAATACGAACGGCTGCAATTGTTTGTACACGGTGAAGCCTTGCCCGAAGACCTGAATCCGCCGGCCAATTACGAAATGACGGTTTTCATTCGTTTGGGCTCCGACTACCAAAATAATTATTACGAATACGAAGTTCCTCTGAAAATTTCACAGCCCCACGTTCATAATCCTGAATCGGTTTGGCCCGAAGAAAACTTTATAGATTTGCCTTTTGAGTTGCTCACCAGCATCAAAAACAGGCGCAACTCACAACCCGGAGGCATCAACTATACCAAAGCCTATTATGAATACGATCCCGTCAAAGAAAAGAACAAAGTCAGCATTATGGGCAATCCCAGCCTGTCGGAGGTTAAAACCATTATGATAGGCATTCGTAACAATGGAACCGTCCTAAAGTCGGTAGAAGTCTGGGTAAACGAATTAAGGTTGAAAGGTTTTGCAAATCAGGATGGTTGGGCGGCAATGACCAACGCCACCCTGGCTGTGTCCGATCTGGGAACGGTCTCTTTTGCAGGCCGTTACGAGTCGGTGGGTTTTGGCGGTATTGAACAGCGAGTGGCCGAACGCAGGCTGGAAGATTATAAATTGATGAACCTGGCGATGAGTTTCGATCTGGGCAAGCTTTATCCCAAACCGGGAATTGTGAATTTTCCGGTCTACTACGCCATTTCTCGTCAGAGCCATACGCCTAAATACGATCCTTTGAATCAGGATCTTCTGTTCGAAGATGTGCTGAAGGCAGCCAATTCCAAGGCGGAGAAGGATTCCATACTGGATTACAGTTCCAAAATTATGAATGTCCGCAATCTAAATGTATCGAACCTACGCCTGAATATTAAGAGCAAAACGCCTCTGCCCATAGATCCGGCCAATTTTTCGGCCTCCGGCAGTTTCAGCGAAACTTATAAACACGATGCCAGTACGGAATACGAAATCACCCGTAATTACAACGCCGGCATCACTTACGGCTACAGTTCTCCGCTCAAGGCCTGGGAGCCCTTTGCCAAAAGCAAGAAATTGGATTCTCCCTGGTTAAAAACGATTAAGGAATTCAACCTGACCTGGATACCCAATTCCGTCACTTTCGGCAGTCGTTTGTCGCGCTATTATTATGAGCTTCAGAATCGCGATTTAACTTCTTTGAGCCTGCTCAACAACATTCCCTTGAATTTCAGCAAAAACTTTCTCTGGAACACCGATTTCAGCCTGACCTGGAATTTTACCAAGAATATGAAATTTACGTTTGCTACCAACAACAGTTCCCGCATCCAGGAAACTGTGAATTCTCCGGTTAACAAAACGCTCTATCCCAACGAATACGAGAACTGGAAAGACACGGTGCGCCAGAGCATCCGCACCCTCGGCACGCCGCTCAACTACCAACAAAGTATCAGGTATACCTGGAGCATTCCTTTCAACCGCATTCCTGTACTGGATTTTATTACTGCCAACGCTCAATATACCTCCACTTATAAATGGGACAAAAGTGCCGAGATCAAGGATCTGGAGATGGGAAACATCATTTCGAACATTCGAAACATCAACATCAATCCTTCTTTTAATTTTGAAACCTTATACAATAAGTCGGAATTTTTACGCCAGGTCAATCAAAAATATGCCGCATCCGGCAGAAAGACAAGCACTGCAACCGGCAGAAGTACGTCCGCCAAAGTATCGAGCAATCAGCAATCTGCTCCTAAACAAGAAGCCGCTAAATTCGAAAAAGAGCTGCAGCTCTCAGCGGGCGAAGAACTCGAAGTAAAACATAATCTGAAGAATAAACGTTTAATAATAAGGGCTGTAGACTCCAAAGGAAAGGAAGTACCCCTGCGTTATAAAATAGTCGATGAAAACAACCTGAGCATTCGTGGCAGAGATAGTATGCAAATCAAGTTGCTCGTAGTTCAGAAGCCTCCGCTGGACGATAAGGATTGGTATAAGGCTTTGCAATTGGGATCGCGTTTGCTTATGTCGGTTCGTAATCTCCACATCACTTACGATCATACGGACGGACTTACTATTCCCGGATTCAAGCCGGAAACTGGTTTGATATTCAAAGATGAAGAATTCGGCAGGGCTCCGGGCTGGGATTTTGCCAGCGGTTTTTATTCCAACGATTACTTGCAGCAATCTATGGCCAGAAATTGGCTGGTTATGTCAGACTCGGTGGTTTCGCCGGCTATTTATACCGAAAGCAGGAAACTAACCGTCAGATCCTCTGTGTCACCTTTCCAGGGGCTGAGGATTGAATTGAATGCACAGCGCAGCAACAATAGCAACAAACAGGTGCAATACATGATAGACGGCATGCCCCGTACCCAGACCGGTGGTTTTTCGATATCGACAGTGGCTTTGCTGACTTCTTTTAGAGGTTCTTCGGCCAAGGACGGCTATTATTCCAGGTATTTTGAGCAATTTGTGCAGAACCGGACAGTTATTGCCGGCCGCCTGCAGCAGAGGATAGAGGGCCTACGTTATCCCAACGAAGGATTTCTGGTCGGCACCGAGCTGGCCGGTAAAGCCTACGATGCCCAATACGGAGGTATCGATCTTAATTCGGCCGATGTGCTGATTCCCGCCTTTATGGCCGCTTATACCGGCCGTTCAGTACACAAGGGCAGCCTGGATATTTTCCCCTCCATCAAAGCCATGCTGCCCAATTGGACCATATCTTACGATGGCTTATCCAAACTCCCTTTCTTGGCTGAGCGTTTCAGGTCGATCACTCTGAATCATGCCTACAATTGTGCTTACAATGTCACCTCTTATTCTTCGTACAATAATTTTGTCGGCGTCGAAGGAGAGGACTTTGGTTTTGTCAGGGATGTACTTACGGGCAATCCTCTGCCTTCGTCCATGTACGATATCAGCAGCATCAGCCTGACCGAAAATTTCAGCCCTTTGTTTAACATACAGGCTACCCTTAAAAACGGAATGAGTGTCAAAACCGAATTGCGCACATCACGGAGCCTGAATCTGAGCATCAGCGGGGGACAGCTGGTCGAGGCAGGACAAGTGCAGTACGTGTTGGGAGGCAGTTATAAAGTGGCCGATTTCCATCCCTGGGGAATTTTGCCAAACTCCAAGGTAAAAAACGATATGAGACTCAATGCCGACTTCTCTTTTAAAAATTCCTCGGCTCTGATTCGAAAAATCGAAGAAAATTACTCGCAGGCAACCTCGGGCAACAAAACAGTTTCCCTGGATTTGCAGGCCGATTATGTGATCAGCCGAAATTTGAATCTGAAGTTTTATTATTCCCTGGAATCCAGTATTCCGCTGGTGTCGTCTTATCCGGTAACGACTCAGGATTTCGGTTTGAGTTTCCGCTTTAGTCTGACCCGTTAGTCTTCGGCCCGGCTAAGCTGTTTGCTGCGGATATAATCCATTTTGGCCTGGGCCAATCTTATTTCTTCGAGCAGCCTGGTAATATCCGAAAGCACGGCAGCCAACTCACAGGCTGCCTTGAGGGCGTCTTTATCTTCCTTGCGCATGTTGTAGGTTCTATTGACATCCCCTATAAGTTCCACCTTGAGGGTGCCTCCGTTGTTTAACAAAATAAAATTGATCAGGCCGTTGAGTTTCTTTTCGTTGAAGCGTACAATTTCGTAGTTGATATCTCCGTCTTTGAAGGCATAATTCAAAGCGCCGTCCCGGGGTACGTCCTGAGTTTCCACAAAAAGACCATCGGAGGAATAAATGCGCAGCCTGGTATGATTGATTTTTCTTGGACCTGAATAATAACTGGTTACAATCAGACGGCCTTTTTCATCCACTTTGGTCTGCAGAAAAGTCCGGTTGTAATTGTTTTTGTGTAACTGGTGGTTATTAACGTAATAGCCTACGCTTTCGTAGGCCTTGTTGCGCTGAAAACTGAAATTTTTTTGCTTTTCGGGGAACTGACTCTGTCGTACATTTAATAAGCTGTCGCAATATTCCCGGGTGCGCTTTTGTTCGGCAAATTCTATTTCACGCATTACTTGCAGGCCTTCGCGAATCTTGTCGTAATCTTTGGGGAAAACTATGCGTATGCTGTCTATGTAGTTTTTTGCCGTTTGGTATTGCCTCAGTTCAATGGCAGCCCGGGCCTTTTGAATATAAGTATCGGGCAGGTCTTTCTTGTTGGAAACGCAAGACTGCATGATAATCAGGCAAAACCCGACGAACACATGGTAGGCAAAAACCCTGAACGACATAAGTTTTGATTTTAGTCCACACAAAAGTAGAGTAAACAATGAAAAAAAATGTACTTTTGTCGGCTAATAGTAGTTGTAGTTTGTGAATTTAAGTGAACACATCAAAGACCCCCTGTTCATTCTCTTATCTGAGGCAGCCGAAGAGATGGATGTGAGGTGCTGTTTGGTAGGAGGATATGTTAGAGATATCTTTCTCATGGTCAGCTCTCAGGACATCGATATAGTTACAGTAGGAAAGGGCATAGAATTGGCGGAACTTGTGGCCGCCAAACTGGGGAAATCTACCAGGGTCAATGTTTTCAAGAATTTTGGGACAGCGCAACTGCGTTACGGTGATTTTGAGTTGGAATTTGTGGGAGCCAGACGGGAATCCTATCAAAGAGAATCCCGTAAACCCATTGTGGAGGACGGCAGCCTCGAAGACGACCTCCGGCGCCGCGATTTTACCATCAATGCTATGGCCGTCAGCCTGAACAAAGCCGATTACGGGGAGTTGATCGATCCTTTTGACGGTCGGAACGATCTTCGAAAGAAAATCCTGCGTACGCCTTGCGATCCGGACCTGACATTCAGCGATGATCCGCTTCGCATGATGCGTGCCCTTCGTTTTGCCACGACCCTGCAGTTCAACATAGATTCCGCGACCTTTGAGGCAATTCGTCGCAATAAGGAGCGTATTTCCATAGTTTCGGCCGAACGCATAATTGATGAGATACAAAAGATGATGATGGCAGAACGGCCTTCGAAAGGATTTCAGCTGATGGATCGCTCCGGACTGTTGGATATTATCCTGCCCGAATTGGCAGCCCTCAAAGGGGTAGAAACTAAGGACGGCAAAGGACATAAAGATAATTTTTTACATACCCTGGCCGTTTTGGACAAAGTGGCAGCTCAAAGCGACAACATATACCTGCGCTGGGCTGCCTTGCTCCACGATGTTGCCAAACCTCTCTGTAAACGCTGGGACGACAAATTGGGCTGGACTTTTCACAACCACAATTTCCTGGGCGAAAAAAAGATTCCGGGGATTTTTCGCCGGCTCAAGCTGCCCATGAACGAACACATGAAGTATGTGCAAAAACTGGTAGGTCTCCATATGCGTCCCATTGCTTTGGTCGAAGAAGAAGTGAGCGACTCGGCTGTTCGTCGTCTGCTTTTCGATGCCGGCGACGATATCGAAGACCTGATGATACTGTGTGAGGCCGACATCACGTCAAAAAATCCGTTCAAAGTGCAACGTTTCCTTGAGAATTTTCAGTTGGTTCGCCGGAAAATGATCGATCTGGAAGAGCGCGACCGTATTCGTAATATGCAACCTCCTGTGAGCGGAGAGGAAATAATGGATACGTTCAACTTACCTCCCGGCAAATTGGTGGGAGAAATAAAAAACAGCATCAAAGACGCCATCCTCGATGGTCTGATTCCGAACGAGTATGGGGCGGCCAGAGATTTTATGCTTCAAAAAGGCCGTGAATTGGGGCTGGAACCTCACGAGCAGGAGGGATCTTCGTCCTGATGTTGTTCCCTGAGCAAGTCGTTGACGGTTTTAACCGGATTAAAGGTAGATATGGGCACTTCGACAAAAACCGTAATCCAGTCGGACATGGCTCCGTTCCATAAGCCCGGTAATTCCAGAGCTTTGTGTTCCTGTCCGCTTTTCGATTTAATGGAAATAAAGCCGGTGTTTTTGTCCACATAACGCCTGAGGTCGAATTTTTTCCCCTTATAGTCTTTGATGCCGCAGACCAGATCTACCGGATTGAAATGCGTGCCCTCGTGATACATGGCTGCCTTTTCGGGATCCTTCATATCGATCTGTGAACTTTCCAAAATCTGCAATGAAGTGCTGCCGTCTTCCTCGTACACTAAGAAGGGGCCTCCGCCGGGTTCTCCTTCGTTGCGGACCATGCCGCAAACCCGGATGGGGCGGTTGAGTTTCTTTTTGAGATAGAGCACCAGTTCGGCATCTTCCATCGTTTTGATGTCTTTGTGGCGAGTGTATAATTGTTGCTGCAGGAACTGGATGATTTCGACGAGCTGAGCACGGGTATATTTACCGGTATCAAGTAACTTCAAATAGTTTGCAATTTTTTCCTGCAGGCTTACCAGCAGGCCGGCCAGCAGTTTTTTGTAATGAACGGTGCTGTCTTTAAGACGATCGGGCACCACATTGTCAATGTTTTTGATGAATACAATGTCCGCATCCAGGTCGTTCAGATTTTCCAGCAAAGCCCCGTGTCCGCCGGGGCGGAAAAGCAGTTTCCCCTGATCTCTGAAAGGCAGGTTGTTCTTATCGGCCGCTATGGTATCGGTAGAGGGCTTTTGTATGGAAAAACTTACTTCAATCTGCACTCCGTACTCCTGCTCAATGTCCGGTTTTACCAGCCGGCATTCTTTTTCGAACAACTCTCTGTGTTCGGGTGAAACGGTAAAATGCACGTAGGCCTTTCCGTTGTAGTTAGGAGCATACAAAGCAGCCTCCACCAAATGCTCGGTCATGGCTTTGCGGGGGCCTTCCGGGTATTTGTGAAAACTGAGCAAGCCCTTGGGTAAAGCCCCGTAATTGAGCCCCCCGGGCATTAAGAGTTGCCTGACAATGTCTTTGTAACGGCCTTGTTCCTGCAGTGATTCAAGCGATGCACCCAGGTTCTTTATGCATGATTCGCTGAGTTCGTCGGAAAAAGCGAAGCATCCGCAATGGCTGATGAAAATTTTTTCGGCTTTGCCCGAGGGTTCTTCCGTTTCCGATTCCAGATAGCTGTAGAGGTCTTTGAACATTCGGCTGGCAGCTCCCGAAGCCGGGACAAATTTCAGCACTTTATGACGGGCCTTAAGGTAGCGTTCCCAGGTTTCAAGCAAACTGTTCTCGTGCTCGTGATCGATGATGAGTATGCCGTTACCGGCAGAAGCCGAGGCAGCTAGTTTTAGGTACTGGAAGCCTTGCACAAACCTCTTGAGCTGTTCCTGAATTTGTTCCGTTTTTATGCCTTTTGCCTGTATCTGCTCGAGGTCTTCCCGGCTCAGGACGCTGAGCGGATCAAAGACGGCAAGTATTTGATCGGCTACTTCTTCGGGGCTGAAGTGGGAGGTATCTATCACCAAATCGTAATGATCGAGTTTGCGATAATCGATGCGATAGAGCTTTTTGAATCGTCTGGCTTCGACTTCCTGCCTTTCCAACAAGCTGTTTTTGCTTTCTTCAATATCGGCGGTCAAAGGCTCGTTGCTGCGGGCTTTGTCGGCCAATACCCTTCTGGCGGCTATTTCAGGCTGTACTTTGAGGTAGACCTTAAAAGCACTTTTTACAAAATGCCAGGCCAGCCGGGAATCCAAAACCATGGGCTTGGTGATGCTTTTGTCGCTGTCGATGTTTTTGAGAAAAGCATCAATGTAGTCGTCTATTTCGTTGGTCTTTTCCGATAGGTAATTCAATTCCAAGGTGTCCATTCCCTTTTCGGCAGCTAATTTTCGTTGGAGAGAACCGGTTGAGAAATAGTCGTAACCGGCCTTTTGGCATATAATCTTAGCTACGCTGCTTTTGCCGCTGCCCAAATCTCCTGTAATGGCGATATGTCTCATAATTGTAGGTTGCAAATAATCAGGCCAAATATAGCCTATTTTGGTAGAAAAAATGTATTTTTACCTGACTTTTTTAGTTTGTACTCATGATCATCACTCAGACCGAAGGCCGGAACATTGCACGAATGTACCGTCAATTGTTGCAACTGACACGGGGATACATACTTCCCGAACATATTCGGAAAATACGCTCCATCTGGGAAAAAGCCATAGAGGATAATCTGCTGGAACGTCCCGTACCCGAAGTGCAACCTTTGGAACGCTGTGTTCAAAATGCCCTGGTGGTGGCACGCGAAATCGGGATGAAGCGTTCGTCGGTCATCAGCGCCCTGTTATACGACTCCAGGCTGATACGAAGTCTGGAGCTTAAACAACTCGAACGGGATTTTGGCCCCTCGGTGGGCAATATTATGCGGGGGTTGATCAAGGTGAACGAACTTTACGACCGCAACATTGTTTTTGATAACGAAAACTTTCGCAATCTTTTACTCTCGTTTGCCCAGGATGTCCGGGTAATACTGATCCTTCTGGCCGATCGTCTGAATACCATGCGGATGCTGAAGCGTTATCCCGAGGAAATGCAGGAAAAAATTGCCCGGGAAGTGTTTTCGCTCTACGTCCCCTTGGCTCACCGCATTGGTCTCTATTCCATCAAAACAGAACTGGAGGATTTATACCTGAAATTTACCCAGCGGGCCATATACGACGAAATTGCCCGCAAACTGGACGAAACCAAGCGATCCAGGGACGAATACATCCGAACTTTCATAGAGCCGGTCCGGCAAAAACTCAGAGAGAACCTCGATGTTCCCTTTGAGATCAAAGGCCGGGTGAAATCCATCTATTCCATCTGGAACAAACTGCGTAAGCAGCAGATTTCTTTCGATAGTATATACGATCTTTTTGCCATCAGGGTAATATTGGATACCGACCGGGAGCGTGAAAAGTCGGATTGTTGGAAGGTTTATTCCCTGATCACCGATATGTTTCAGCCTAATCCGGCGAGGTTGAAAGACTGGTTATCCATTCCTAAAAGCAATGGTTATGAATCGCTGCATACCACCGTGCTGGGGCCCGGTGGCCGTTGGGTCGAAGTGCAGATTCGCAGCGCCAGAATGGACGAAATTGCCGAAAGAGGCCTGGCGGCTCATTGGAGATACAAGGGCATACGCAGCGAAGAAGGTCTGGACGAAATGATGACCCATATCCGCGAAGTACTCAGTAATCAGGAAAGCGATTCGCTGCGCTTGATGGATGCCTTTAAGCTGGAATTGTACGAAAAGGAAATTTACGTATTTACTCCTAAGGGCGAACTGTGCAAATTGCCGGCAGGAGCTACGGTACTCGATTTTGCTTACAGCATCCACACAGACTTGGGTAACAAGTGTGTGGGAGCCATGGTCAACGGCAAAAATGTGCCCATACGTTATCCGCTCAAAAACGGCGATGCCGTCGAAATCCAGAGCGGTTCCAACCAAAGCCCCAAACAAGATTGGCTGAATTATGTGGTAACGGCCAGAGCACGCAATCGCATTAAGCAAACCCTGAAGGAACAAACCCAGAAACAGGCTGAGTACGGGAGGGAAATTTTACAGCGGCGCATGAAGAATCGCAAACTGGAATTTGACGAGGGGGTGATGACCAAAGTGGTGCGAAAATTTAAATACAAAACCCTGACCGATTTTCACGCTGCTTTAGGAACGGAACAACTCGACCTGAATCAAGTGATTGATCAATACGTGGAATGGTATCAGCACGACAAAACTGCTCACGAAGCTCCACAGGTTACCACAGCCGAAAAATACGTCATTGAACCCACGCCTCAGCAAATACAGCAGGCAAAAGAAGATATTCTGGTGATTGATCAAAATCTGAAAGGCATTGATTTTACCTTGTCAAAATGCTGCCATCCCATATACGGAGACGAAGTCTTTGGTTTTGTTTCTGTTACGGGAGGAATTAAAATTCACCGGGAGGATTGCCCCAACGCCCCCCAAATGAAAACCCGCTTTCCGTACCGTATTGTAAAAGCCCGTTGGGCAGGAAAATCGGGAGTCGGACAATACGCTGCCTCGCTCGAGGTGATAGGGAAAGACGATATCGGCATTGTGACCAACATCAGTTCTCTTATTTCCAAAGAGAGCGACCTGGGCCTGCGCTCCATCCGAATCGATTCCAACGATGGCCTGTTCAGGGGTTATTTGACAGTGGTAGTACAAGATGCCCATCAGTTGGAAGCGCTGATCAAAAAAATAAAAACCATTAAGGGAGTTAAACAAGTAGAAAGGGGAGCCTGATAAACCATGAACCCCGAAAGTTGAATAAAAAACTTTCGGGGTTCATGTCAATTTTTATTGTTTTCTGTGTAGATCCGTGGGTTAGAACAGAATGGCCAGGCTGATGCTCAGGTTGCGGTTTTTCAGCGAGCTGAACAGAGGATTCACGTCTTTCAGAATTGTACCGGCCACTTCCTTGAATTCGCTCAGACCAAAGTCGTATTTTACCGCTAATTGCAGAAAGAGAACTTCGACACCGGCACCAAATCCGATCCCGTAGTCAAAGGAATTCAGAGGCTTTCCGTCGTAATTACTCAGGAAGTCTTTGTAAGCGTCGTAGAAGTCTTCGGCTCCGTCTATTTTGTCGGAGATCAGGTAGGAGAGATAGGGGCTCACTTGTCCGTAAACACGGAACAGACTGCCCAAACCTACTCCGGCCTGGATGTTTAGGGGTACTTCCAGATAAGTAGTTTTAAGCTGCATAGAATTGGGAATGGGCTTACCCATCATTGTTGACAATGTGCCTAGAGCTGCATCTGATTGATCGTTTGTCAGTTCAGCTCCTTTCATTGAGAGAAGTACTTCGGGTTGCAGGCTAAAAAAGTCGCCTAAATTTACTTTTGCCAAAACGCCGAATTGATAACTGGCAGCTCCTTTGACATCGTTAATCAGATCTTCCGGGGTGTACCCTGACAGACTACTGATGTTGGCTCCGGCTTTTACACCCAGTTTTAGTTGAGCGAAGGCTAAACCCTGAAACAGGATAGCCATCGTTAAAATAATAGCTGTTTTTTTCATTGGAATGAATTTTTGGGTAAATGTGAATGCGGCAAAACTACAGCATTTATACTATCAAAACAATAATTCCCCGGATTATTTTTAAACATTATTCATAATCTGTTTTGTTTTTCATTCTTTTCTCCGAAAGAAATCCGGTTACATTATAGATGAATGGAATTCCCTCTGTAGAAATCCAGTATTTTTAAACTGAACATCAGATTGTATTTAGCCTGCAGTTGTTCGGAACGGGTTCTGAGCAGTTGCATTCTGGCTTCGTTGTATTCGTAAATAGTAGAACGTCCGCTGTTGAATTTTTCCTCGGTAAAACGGAAGGCTTCCTGAGTGGCGCGTATGGTTTCGAACGAGGCTCTGTATTTTTCTTCGGCCGTATTGGCATTGAACCAGGCTTGCTGAATTTCTTTATAGAGTATTTTTTTTGTGTTTTCCAGCTGCAATCTGGCTGTTTCCAGGTTGATGTTGGAGCGTTTAATATTGTTGGTAGTGTTCAGGCGGTTAAAAATGGGGATACTGAGACTCAGTCCGATATTGCTTCGTCCGTTGGTGCTGAGCTGATCTTTGAAGCTGGGGTTGGCATAATTGCTGTGGTCGTAATAACTGTTGGAGTAGGAAGCCCCCAGGCTGAGGCTGGGGTAGCGGGCTCCCCGCGATACTTCGAGCATCTTTTCGGAAGTCATCACCTCGTATTGAGCCGATTTAATGGCGGCTCTGTTGCTTTGCGCCTGATCGTAAATGCTCTCGGCAGGCAACTGAAGGGCTTCCTTGCTCACCATGATTTGTGAATCGGGTTCGCTGATGTTGAAGTCTTTCCAGTCTTCCAGTTCCAGCAACTGACTCAATTCCAACAGAGAAAGCTCCATTGTTTGTTTCTGTTGCGTGGCCGACAGTTCGTCCTGAGCCAGTTTGGCCTTGATTTCGTAGAGCTGGCCTTCGGGAATTTTATCGTGGGCGTAGCGAATTTCGTATTGCCGGAGTTGTTCCTTGCTCAAATCGACCTGTTCCAGGGCTAATTGATACAATTCCTTATTGTAAAGAATTTGCAGGTAAGCCGAGGCAATATTCAACGACAGGTCTTCTTTGGCTTTGTTCAGGTTTTCCAGCGAAGCCAGCGTGCTGTATTGCTGCGCTTTGACGCTGTTGTTGATTTGAAAACCGTTGAAAAGAGTGATTCCGGTAGAGAGTCCGGCCGAAGTCGACTGTGAATTGCTGTTTACGTAAACGCCGGTATTGTCCTGAGTTTGTCCGAAACCGATATTATGCGAGGCTGAGGCCGAGACATAGGGTAAACGCCGGAATTGCGTGTTTTTTTTCTCAATTTCCTGTACCTCCGCGTTCAGGCCGGCCGTTTTGATGGCAATGTTATTAGCCAGAGCATAGTCGATGCATTCTTTCAGGGTCCACACTTTTTGAGCTTGCAGGCTGAAAGCGGCAAGCAGAGCTGTGCTCAGCAAGCTGATTACTGTTTTTTTCATAGGGCAGGTTTTTTGGCTTTGGGATCGATGGCGGCTCCCCTCAGCCGGCTGTCGGCATCCAAGCCTTCTTTGACTTCGATGTAAATGCCGTCGGAAAGGCCGATTTCTATGGATCGTTTTTCGAATTGCTGGGGTTCCTCGTTGGTCAGTACATAAACAAAAGAGGTGTCACCGCTGAATTCCACACTACTTTCGGGGATGGACAGTACGTCTGTAACGCTTTGAAGCACAATTTCCGCGTTGGCACTGTAACCGGCACGCACAAAAATATCTTCGGTGATTTTGGCCGCTGCCTTGATTTCGAAAAGGATGGCTCCGCTTTCTTCCGTACCTTTGGGTGAAATGTATTCGAGCTTGGCATCAAAACTACGGTCGTTCAGGGCCCCGATGGTAAGTTTAATAGGCATGTTTTCTTTGATTTGACCCACTTCTGTTTCGTCTACTTTGCCGACAAAGAGCATATCGCTCATGTCGGCCACTGTGGCAATAGTGGTGCCTTCGTTGAAATTGTTGGATTGGATGACCGAATTGCCCACTTTGACCGGAATATTCAGAATCATACCATCGATGGTAGAACGAATCAGGGTATTGCTCTGGCTACTCGATTTGCTGGTGATGCCTTCTTTGGTCAGGGCCAGGTTGTCGACGGCTGTCTGGTATTCCTGTTTGGCCAGAATAAAGCCGGATTCGCTTTTTTCGAACTCTTCTCTGGAAATCACTTTATTTTCGTACAGGCCCTTTTGACGATCGAAATCGGTTTGCGACTGGTTCAGATTGACTTCGGCCACTTTGACCCTCGATTCGGCTGCGTTGAGTGTAACCATATCGGGGATTACTTTAATGCGGGCAATGACTTCCTCTTTTCGTACCATTTCGCCGGCTTCTTTGTAAATTTCGTCAATGATACCGGCAATTTGGGGTTTGATCTGAATTTCGTTGCGAGGTTCTACCTTGCCTGTCGCAACGGCTTTTTTCTCGATGGTTCTTTGCTCTACCTCGATGATTTCGTAAACTACCGCTTGAGGACGTGATTTCTGCCAGAGAAAAAAGAAAGTCCAAAGCACGACTGCAGCTAGGAGGACAAGCAGAACGATTCTAATAACTTTTTTCATAAAGGAGGTTTTTTGATATGATTATTATTTGTTTATTCTTCGCTTAAAGCTTCTATGGGTTTAATTTGCATGGCTCTCATGGCGGGGAGCAGGCCGGCCAGTAATCCGAAAAACAGGAGAATGGCTGCAGCTGAAATTCCCACTTTGAAATCGATCATCAATTGTTGTAAAAAGATGTCGCTATCGGCCGGTGCGTTGGCAATGATCTGATCGATCAGGGCGAGTATACCCACGCCCAGCGTGAAGCCTACAAATCCGGCCAGGGCAGTTAATACCAGGCTTTCCGTCATTATTTGTGAAATGATATTGGAGGGTTTTGCTCCCAGGGCCCGGCGAATACCTATTTCTTTGGTGCGCTCGCGGACCGATACCAGCATAATGTTGCTGACGCCTATGGCTCCGGCCAGCAAAGTGCCTACGCCAACTATCCAGGTCAAAATGGAAATCCCCAGAAACAAATACATGAATGTTTTAAACATTTCGCCTATGTTTATGGATACAACCGCCTGTGGATCGGTGGGTGAAATCTGATGGCGGCTTTTGAGAATGTCTTTGATGTTTTCTTCCAGCTTGGTGATGTCGTAATGATCGTGGGCACGTACTCCGAAAAAGTGGATTACATCACCCTGATTATAGAGTTGTTGCATAGTGGTGATGGGCAAAACCACCATATCGTCGCTGCGTCCCCCCAGAGAAATATTGTTCGATACACCTTTGGTGACACCCACTATCCGGTAATATTGTCCGTTGCATCTGATCAAGAGCCCGCAGGGATTGGTGCCTTCTTTAAAAAAAGCGGAAAAGACATTCTTGCCGATAACGCAAACTTTACGCTTTTGGCTGATGTCGATTTCGTTGATGTACCTGCCATAGAGCATATTTTGCTCTTCAATGCGCATCAGTTCAGGCCCGTTTCCTCTGACGTTGAAACTACCCAGTTTGTCTCCGTACATCACATTGTCCGTGCCCCTGCCTCCAAAAACGACAGGGGCCACATCTCTGACTCCTTCAACCTGAGAACGTATAAGGTCAATGTCCGAAAGACGGATATCCCAGCGCCTTCCTTTTTTAAAACCGGCGTAGGGTTCGGAGGTGGTGCCGGAAAAGAAAAAACAGGAATTGGTGGCAATGCCCTGAACACTGCTTTTCATACCGTTGCTCAGGCCGTTGCTGACACCCAGTAGCAGCGTCAACATCAAAATGCCCCAGAACACACCAAAAGCCGTGAGAAGACTTCTAAGCTTATTTCGGCCTATGGTAATCCAGATTTCCTGCCATTTATCTATATCAAACATATCGCCAAGTCTTATTCTGCCCTCATGGCTTCTACCGGTTTAATGTTTACGGCTTTTCTGGCGGGGAAATAACCGGCCAGCAAACCGGATGCTATCAGAATGCCGGTGGCAACTAAAACAATGTTCAGGTCTACCGAAGGATTTAAAAAGACCTTGGGGCCGTCTCCGCCCGTGCCTGTTGCATTTTCCATAATCAGATTCAGGAGTTCGAGTGTTCCTATCCCCAGCACCATTCCTACATAGCCGAAGATCCCGGTGATTATGACCGATTCTATCAGAATGGAATTCAAAATATTGGAGGGGCTGGCTCCAATGGCTTTTTTTATTCCAAACTCGCGGGTTCTTTCCTTTACGGTAATAACCATAATATTGCCTACTCCGACTATGCCGGCAACCAAGGTACATAAGCCGATTATGAAGACAAACAATTGTATGGTGGAAAAAATGCGCATGGTCTGGACATAATTCTCTGCCATATTCCATACTCCAATGGCAGCGGTGTCGTCGGGATGGACTATCAGCGACCTGGCAAGGGTTTTGCGCAAGGCCAGGGTAAAGGCTTCGTTGGCTTCGGGGCTGTCCATGCCGGTAACCGTAAAATAAAATTCATCGGTATAGCCTCTTCTGTTGTATATGGTTTGAGCCGTGGAGTGGGGGATGTAGCAATAGCCGTTTTCGTCGTTCGATGTCTTAGTTTCCAGGCCAACCACCATAAAGGCTATGCCTCCGATTTGGACGTATTTTCCCAGCGGCTCTTCTCCCCTGAAAAGATTATCGGCAACCCGTTGATTGATTACCACCACCTTGCGTTCTTCCGACATATCTATGTTGTTGATAAAACGACCGTTGCCGGCTTCTATGCTGAGCATCCTGATGTCTTTGTAGTCGGGCATTACCCCGTTGATTCCGTAATTGCCGTATTCTTTGCCGTAGCTGACGGTACTGCCGTAAAGGGAAATTATCCCCGAAGCCTTATCGATCTGAGGAAAATGATTTTTGAGCATTTCCATGTCCTGATCCTTGAAGCGCAACCGGCGGTAAGCTTTGAAGCCTTTATAGGGCATATTAGTGCGCCTTGGCCAGACATTCACCATGTTGACTGCGTAGTTGCTAAAGTTGGAACTTACGCCGTTCTGCAAACCTTTGCCCGAGCCAAGCAGCACGATGAGCATAAAAATACCCCAGGCTACCGAGAAACCTGTCAAAAAGGTTCTCAGTTTGCTCTGCCGCATGGTGCTGAAAATTTCTCTAATGGTGTCGAACTCGAAAAATTTCATAAAACAGGCTTATTTGCTGCAGGCTGTCAGGCTGGGAATATTGATATTATCGGATTCAATGTAACCGTCTTTCAGATGAATGATGCGTTTGGTCTGTTCTGCAACCGACCTTTCGTGGGTTACCACAATCGTGGTGATTCCCTCGGCATTTACCTGCGAGAGGAGTTGTATAACCTCGTCGGTAGTGCGGCTGTCCAAGGCGCCGGTAGGTTCATCGGCCAATATAATACGGGGCTGGGAAATCAAAGCCCGGGCAATGGCAATGCGTTGTTTCTGTCCGCCCGACAATTCGTTGGGGTAGTGATGCCACCAATCTCTCAGGCCTACTTTTTCGAGGTATTCCAAAGCCAGTTGGTTGCGTTTCTTGCGGGCGACACCTTTATAAAATAAAGGCAATGCCACATTCTCCATGGCATTTTTAAAGGAGATCAGGTTGAAAGACTGAAACACAAAGCCTATCATTTTGTTGCGGTATATCGCCGCCTTTTTTTCACTCAGGCCGGCAATTAATTTACCGTCCAGTAAATACCTGCCCGTATCGTAATCGTCCAATATGCCCAATACATTTAATAGGGTTGATTTTCCTGAACCTGAGGCCCCCATGATGGCTACGTACTCTCCCTGACTTATGCTAAGGTCAATGTCTTTCAACACATGCAGAGGCTGTACTCCGGGATACGTTTTGTTGAGTTTTTCTAAGAGGATCATTCCGCCGATAGACTTACTTAAATAAAACGGCAGTTGCCCCTCAACAGGCAACTGCCGCATAAAAATCGTTTATTCATTATTAAAAGACATAACGGACTGCTCCGGCATAGCCCCAGTAAGGACCGAAATTGCCAAACAGCCACATGGGACGGCAGTCGATGGCGAGCTGAAGGGGAATACCGGGAAATGTATATTCCACACCAATTTGTCCGCCAATACCTGCTGAAATGCCTTCATAATTATTGTTTCCTTCATTGTTTCCGAATCCAAAGTAAAGATCGGCTCCGGGTCCTGCATACCATTTAAAACCTTCGGGAAGTCCTATTGATTCCAGGCTCCACACCCACTGATACACAGCAGCAAGGTTCAGGCCGTTGAAAACTCCCAGGCCAAGGTCGGCTTCCAAACGGTTGGCATCGCCTAAAGCTTGTTGGTATGAGATTTCAAATCCATAACCGCCGCGAAGACCAAGAGCCTTGCTTTGTGCAAAAGTAGCTGTAAAACCCAAAAGACAAACAGCTAATGCAAGAATAGTTTTTTTCATAACTTAATTCAGTATTGAGTGAGACTAATAAAATACTCTTTTTCCTCTAATGAAAAAGCGGCACAAAAGTAGCTAAGAAAACTTGCATTGGCATATACAGATACGTTAACAAGTATGAATATTAATGTTTTTTCTTTTTAAATATCTAGTATTCAGCTTATAAAATTATTAGCAAAAATAAATACAGAAAAATTTATTTATTTGCATGTATTTGTGCGAAGGTTGGAAAAATAGTTGTAATTTCGCGGCCGAATTTGTTCCGCTTTGAAAATAATGATCATTTTCAGGCTTAAAACTTTTCTGAAAACAGTGGGTGATCCGACTAAAAATAACACTATGACAGATGTAATTAAAATTAAGAAAGGCTTGGATATCAGTCTTAAAGGTGGAGCTTTTCCGGAAGTTCAGTCTGCGTCGTATACGGAAAATTATGCGCTCTGTCCGACTGATTTTCACGGACTGATACCCAGGGTTCTGGTTAAGGAGGGAGAGCAGGTTTTGGCCGGAACTCCCCTTGTGGCAGACAAAAACAAGCCTGAGATTCTTTTTGTCAGTCCCCTGAGTGGTGTGGTAAGTGCAGTTAAAAGGGGTGAAAAACGCAGATTACTGGCCATCGAAATCCGTGCCGACCAAAAAAACGCTGCCTTGAGTTATCCTGTGCGCAATCCTTTGGATATGGACGGAGTTAAAGTGAAAGAAGCTCTTTTGGAAGCCGGCCTTTGGCCCTATATTAAAAGGAGGCCTTACGATGTGATTGCCAATCCCCGTGTGGAGCCCAAAGCCATCTTCATAAGCGCTTTTGATACTGCTCCCCTGGCGCCCGATTATGCTTTTATTCTCAAAGGCCAGGGCCATGATTTTCAGACAGGGTTGAATGCCCTGACCAAATTGACCAAGGGTAAAGTACATTTAAGCATACCCGCCGGTTCCGGTTCGGGCGAACTCAAGAACGCTCAGAACGTTGAAATTCATCGTTTCGAAGGCCCGCATCCCGCAGGTAATGTCGGCGTGCAGATAAATCACATCGATCCGATAAATAAAGGAGAAACGGTCTGGACCGTAAATGCTTTGGATGTGCTCTTTATTGGCCGGTTCTTTAACAAAGGAAGGGTCGATTTTTCGCGTTTGGTAGCACTGACCGGCCCCGAAGTATACGAGCCCCGTTATTACCGTTGCGTTGCAGGAATTCAGCTCTCGGCTTTGCTCAAAGGCAATGTACATAAAGAAATTCCTCTGAGGTATATCAGCGGCAATGCCCTCACAGGCACGAGGGTAGAAATGGACGATTATTTGGGCGCCTACGATAGTCAGGTCACCGTGCTTCACGAAGGTACGGATGTACACGAATTTGCCGGCTGGGTAATGCCCCGTTTGAATATGTTCAGCATGAGCAAGACCTATTTCACCGGATTGGTGCAAAAGATTTGCCCCAGAAAGCAATTCGATGCCGACACCAGAATACTGGGCGGAGAAAGAGCTCTTATTATGTCCGGCGAATACGAAAAAGTGTTTCCTATGGATATTTTACCCGAGAAACTGGTGCGTGCCTGTATTACCCGGGATTTGGAAAAAATGGAGGAATTGGGCATATACGAAGTTGCCCCCGAAGATTTTGCTTTGTGCGAATATGTTTGTACCTCTAAGGTAGAAGTACAAAAACAAGTCCGGACTGCCCTGGATTTGTTAAAAGCCGAAAACGGAGAAGAATAGTAGTCACTACAAAAAACACCATACTTTGAAAGCTTTGCGAAAGTTACTTGACAAGATCAAGCCCGCCTTTGAGAAAGGTGGAAAATTATCGATGTTTCACTCGGTTTTTGACGGTTTTGAAACTTTTTTGTTTGTTCCCAATCGTACTTCCCAATCGGGAACTCATATTCACGACAGCATCGATTCCAAACGGGCCATGTTTGTCGTGGTTATTGCTCTGATCCCGGCTTTGCTTTTCGGGATGTTCAATGTTGGTTACCAGCATTATCTGGCCATTGGCCAAGCTGCCGGTTTCTTCCAGACTTTTTTCTGGGGAGCCCTGGCGGTGTTGCCTTATATTGTTGTTTCGTATGTGGTAGGATTGGGTATTGAGTTTACCATTGCCCAGTTCAGGGGCGAAGAAATTCACGAGGGATTTTTGGTAACCGGTATGTTGATACCCCTTATCATTCCAATCAACACGCCTTTATGGATGGTGGCTCTGGCGACGGCTTTTGCCGTAATATTCGTCAAGGAAATATTTGGAGGTACCGGCTATAATATCTTCAATGTCGCCCTGATGGCAAGAGCCTTTTTGTTTTTTGCCTATCCTTCCAAGATGTCGGGCGACTCCGTATGGGTCAGTCTGAAAGATTATTTCGGTTTTGGACAGGAACAAGCAACGATAGATGTTTATACGGGAGCAACACCTCTGGGACAGGCAGCCATCGCCGGCGGCGATAATCTGGTCCTGACAGGCATAACAGGCGAACCGCTGAGCTGGTGGGATACCTTTCTGGGCCTGATTCCGGGCTCCATAGGAGAAACTTCTGTTTTGGCCATACTTTTAGGCGGAATTCTATTGATATACACGGGCATTGCCAGTTGGAAGATTATTCTTTCGGTTTTTGCCGGCGGCGCTTTTATGGCTATCCTGCTCAATATTTTTGCGGTAAATCCCTACATGGAAATGCCCTTCTGGGAACATTGGTGCCTGGGCGGCTTTGCTTTTGGAGCCTTTTTTATGGCCACCGACCCTGTGACTGCATCCCGTACCGAAAAGGGTAAATGGATTTACGGTTTCCTTATCGGCCTGTTAGCCATACTCTATCGTGTGCTGAATCCGGCTTACCCCGAAGGTATGATGCTGGCTATTCTGTTTATGAATATTTTTGCCAAATTCATCGACTATCTGGTCGTGCAGAACAACATCAAAAAACGGCTCAAAAGGGCGCGCATCGCTCAATAATATTTAGGACTATGAATAAAAACAGCAATACCTATATTTTTATTTATGCTTCGGTAATGGTTATTCTGGTCGCCGCCGCTCTGGCTCTGACCAACGGACTGCTCAAAGACCAGCACGATAAAAACAGTGAGATCGACAAAATGACGCAGATATTACGCTCCATAAAAGTGGAAGCCGATAAAAACAATGCCGAAAGTCTTTTTGAACAGAACATTAAAACAGCCTACATACTGAACAGTGCCGGCCAGGTGGATAAAGAATCATCGCCCGAAGCTGCTTTTGCCGTTGAAATGTCCGGCGAAGTAACCAAGCCTTTGGAAAAACGCCAGCTCCCGGTCTATGAAGCTCTGGTAGAAGGAGACACACTCTATATTCTGCCCGTATACGGAGCAGGCCTTTGGGGGCCGATTTGGGGTTATGTCTCCTTGAAAAACGACAGAAACACCATTTATGCTGCGTCGTTCTCTCACTCGGGAGAAACGCCCGGATTGGGGGCAGAAATAAGCACCGAGCCATTCCTGGCGCCTTTTTCGGGCAAGGTGTTGTATAAAGAGGGTGAATTTCGTTCCATAGCTATACTCAAGTCCGGTCAAAAAGCGGACAATCAGGATGCGGTAGATGCCATTTCGGGAGGAACCATTACCAGCAAAGGAGTCGAAGATATGTTGCTCCATTGCCTGGGAGCCTATAAGGCGTTTTTTGAACAAGTTGAAACAGAGAACACAGAGAACACAGAGAACACAGAGAACAAGGAGGAATAAACTATGAGTTCATCAAGAAAACAGATTTTAATTAATCCCATCAGCAAAAGCAATCCGGTTATAGTGCTGATGCTGGGCATTTGTTCGGCTCTGGCCGTAACGGCTCAGGTAAAACCGGCCCTGGTAATGGGTATCTCGGTTACGGCGGTGGTGGCCTTTTCCAACGTCATTATTTCTCTATTGCGCAACACCATTCCCAATCGTATACGCATCATTGTACAACTGGTGGTGGTCGCTGCCCTGGTTATCATAGTTGAACAGATACTCAAGGCTTATGCTTACGAAGTTTGGGGGCAATTGTCGGTCTTTATCGGACTGATCATTACCAACTGTATTTTGATGGGACGCCTCGAGGCTTTTGCTTTGGGTAACACACCCTTCGATTCTTTCCTCGATGGTATAGGAAACGGCCTGGGTTATACAGCCATTTTGTTGATAGTGGCCATTGTTCGTGAATTATTGGGTTCAGGCTCTCTGATGGGTTACGCTGTGATTCCACAGTCCTTTTACGAAGGGGGTTATATGAACAATGGTTTGATGATTTTACCGCCCATGGCCTTGATCGTAGTGGGTTGTATTATCTGGGTACACCGCAGTATTGATAAGGATTTACAAGAAGAATAAACCTGAGGGAATAGTCTTACAAATAGAAGAATATGGAAGCATTCAATATTTTTATCAAGTCGATTTTTGTCGACAATATGATTTTCGCCTATTTCCTGGGCATGTGTTCTTATCTGGCAGTATCCAAAACCGTTAAGACTTCCGTAGGCCTTGGTATAGCCGTTACTTTTGTGTTGGTTGTTACCTTGCCCATCAATTATTTGCTCGACACTTATGTGTTGAGACCGGGAGCCTTAGCTTGGGTCAGTCGTGAGTTGGAAAATATCGATCTGAGTTTTCTAAGTTTCATTTTATTTATTGCCATCATTGCCTCTTTTACCCAGATTGTCGAAATGGTAGTCGAAAAATTCACGCCTGCTCTGTATTCACAGTTGGGTATCTTTTTGCCCTTGATAGCGGTGAATTGCGCCATACTGGGAGCTTCATTGTTTATGCAACAACGCAATTTTGCTAATATTGGCCAGGCCACGGCCTACGGGCTGGGCTCAGGTATCGGCTGGTTGCTGGCTATAGTCGGCATAGCAGCCATACGCGAACATATGAGCTATTCCAGAGTACCCAAACCGCTTCGGGGACTGGGTATTTCTTTTATCGTCACCGGTTTGATGGGGATGGCATTCATGGGATTTATGGGGATTAAATTTTAGGAGGGATTTTAGATGATTTTGTTAGCATTTAATGCCTTGACACTTGTACTTGGTGTAGCCTTATTTTTAGTAGTGACCCTCATACTGGTTGCGCTGTTGATTTATGTAAAAGACAAACTGACCCCCTCGGGCGAAGTGGACATCGATATAAATGAGGGTGAAAAAATCCTTAAGACTGAAATGGGCGACAGTTTGTTATCGACCCTGAGCAATAATCAGGTCTTCCTTCCCTCGGCCTGTGGAGGCGGCGGTACTTGCGGAATGTGCAAATGTCGTGTACTTGAAGGCGGCGGCAGCATATTACCCACAGAAACCGGTTTTTTCAGCCGGAGAGAACAACAGGAACAATGGAGACTGGCTTGCCAGGTCAAAGTGAAGGACAACCTTAAAATTCAGATTCCCGAAGAAATTTTGGGCATCAAGAAATGGGAATGCGAGGTGGTTTCCAATCACAACGTGGCTTCCTTTATCAAGGAGTTTGTAGTGAAATTGCCCGAAGGCGAACAGCTCAAATTCAAATCCGGTAGCTATATTCAAATCGACGTTCCCAAAATTGAGGTTGACTTCAAAGATATGGATGTGGACGACAGGTTCAAGTCCGAATGGGACAAATTCAAGCTTTGGGGCCTGCATATGTCCAATCCCGAACCCACCTATCGGGCCTATTCCATGGCCAATCACCCGGCCGAAGGCAATATCATCATGCTGAACATCCGCATTGCCACACCTCCGTTCGACAAACAAAAAGGCGATTGGATGAAAGTGAATCCCGGTGTGTGTTCTTCCTACATTTTCTCGCTCAAACCCGGCGATAAGATCACTATTTCAGGTCCTTTCGGTGATTTTCACATACTGGATACCGATCGCGAAATGCTCTACATTGGAGGCGGTGCCGGTATGGCTCCTTTGCGTTCGCATCTAATGCATTTGTTCCATACACTAAAAACCACCGATCGTAAAATTTCGTACTGGTACGGTGCCCGTTCCAAAAACGAAATTTTCTACGAAGAGGATTTCAGAGCCATCGAAAAGGAATTTCCCAATTTCAGTTTTCATATAGCTTTGAGCGAACCTCGTCCCGAAGACAATTGGACAGGATACACGGGCTTCATCCATCAGGTGATTTTGGATAATTACCTGATCAATCACGAAGCTCCCGAAGACATCGAATACTACATGTGCGGTCCCGGCCCCATGGCAAATGCCGTTAAAGTGATGCTCGACAACCTGGGAGTACCCAAAGAAATGTTGATGTTCGACGATTTTGGATGATTAAAAGCTTATTATTTTGTACAATAACAATTTATTGATACATTTGCGGCGTGCTAGTAACACAGACATGGATAAATTGAACAGATACCACGGACATCATCATCATTCCGGACGTTGAAAAACGGTTGGTTGATTGATCGTGTCTGCATCATTCATAAAAGGCTTACCGTTTTGAGTAAGCCTTTTTTTTTGACAAAGCAACATTCGTTTGACGAGAAAAATAAACAATATGCTCAGAATTGCAATCCAGGCCAAAGGCCGCCTGTACGAAGAAACAATGGCCTTGTTGACAGAAGCCAACATAAAGGTGGACTCCTCCAGGCGCACTTTGTTGTTGCCTGCCAGAAATTATCCGGTCGAAATTTTGTTTTTGCGCGACGACGACATTCCACAGGCGGTAGCCGGCGGAGTAGCCGATGCCGGTATAGTAGGGGAGAACGAATACGTCGAACGCCGCGAAGAAGTGCAGATAGTGCAGAAGCTGGGCTTTAGCCGCTGCAGGCTCTCGCTGGCCATTCCCAGAGACATGGATTATCCGGGCCTTTCCTGGTTTCAGGGTAAGAAAATAGCCACTTCCTATCCGGGAATTCTCAAAGATTATTTACAAGCCAACAAGATTGAGTCCGAAATACATGTTATCAGCGGTTCGGTAGAAGTGGCTCCCGGCATCGGATTGGCCGATGCCATTTTTGACATCGTCAGCAGTGGCGGGACTTTGGTCAGCAACCGGCTCAAAGAAGTGGAAGTAGTCATGCAGTCGGAAGCCCTATTGATTTGTAATCCCCGTCTCTGTGAGGAAAAAAGAGCCCTGCTCGACGATCTGGCTTTCCGTTTCAACGCGGTACGTCAGGCCGAAGGGAAAAAGTACATCATTCTGAATATTCAAAACAGCAAAATCCCGGACGTTTGCCGCCTGTTGCCGGGAATGAAAGCCCCCACCGTAACGCCGTTGACCGAAGAAGGCTGGTCTTCGGTGCATTCCGTGATCGAAGAAAAACGTTTCTGGGAAATCATTGGTAAACTCAAAGCCATTGGCGCAGAAGGTATTTTGGTGGTGCCCATAGAAAAAATGATCTTATAAATCTTCTCATGCAAGTTATAAACTATCCTCCCGAATCGGCCTGGCCCGAGTTAATGCAACGCCCCGCCGGTAACGATACCGCTCTTCTTGAGCAAGTGTCGGGCATACTTGCGCAAATTAAACTCAAAGGAGACGCTGCCGTCAGGGAATATTCGCTCCAATTCGACGGCTATGCAGCCGACTCATTGGAGCTTGATGCCGAAGAAATAAACTCATCGTGCAGGGAGGTCGATCCTAAATTGAAAGAGGCCATTCAGCAGGCGAAACGCAATATTGAAGCCTTTCATCAAGCTCAGGTCCAGGCCCCTGTCAGCATTGAGGTGCAAGCCGGCGTGAAATGCTGGCAAAAAGCGCAGCCCATCGATAAAGTCGGTTTGTACATTCCCGGCGGAACCGCTCCTTTGTTTTCGACCGTTCTGATGCTGGCCGTTCCCGCCCAATTGGCCGGATGCGGAGAAATAGTGTTGTGTTCGCCTCCCGGTAAAGAGGGGAAAATACATCCCGCTATTCTTTATACGGCTCATTTGTGCGGTATAAGGCGAATCTTTAAAATAGGCGGAGTACAGGCCATAGGCGCTATGGCTTACGGAACGGAAACAGTGCCCCAAGTCTATAAGATTTTCGGTCCGGGCAATCGTTACGTTACGGCAGCCAAGCAATTGGTCAGTCTCGGAGACACGGCCATCGACATGCCGGCAGGGCCTTCCGAAGTATTGGTTATGGCCGACCAGACAGCCATACCTGCTTTTGTGGCCGCAGACTTGCTTTCGCAGGCCGAGCACGGCAACGACAGCCAGGTTATCTTGCTGACCTCTTCTGCCGCTTTGGCCGAAGCCGTACAAAAAGAAATTCAGACCCAGTGTGCCGCTCTGCCACGTGCAACTATTGCATGGAAAGCATTGGAAAACAGTAAGATTATTCTCCTGAAAGACCGGGAAGAAATGTTACGTTTCAGCAACGCTTACGCTCCTGAGCACCTGATTATTTCCACGAAAGATTACCGCCGGCTGGCCGATCGTGTTACCAATGCAGGTTCCGTTTTCTTGGGCAACTACAGCCCCGAAAGCGCCGGCGATTACGCTTCGGGTACCAACCACACGCTTCCCACCAAGGCTTATGCCCGTGCCTACAGTGGTTTGAACCTGGATAGTTTCAAGAAAAAAATCAGTTTTCAGGAAATCAGTCGCGAAGGCTTACAGGCCTTAGGCCCGACCATCGAGATCATGGCCGAAAACGAAGAGCTCCTGGCACATAAACGAGCTGTGAGTATACGTCTTAAACAAGATTAATTCAAACCCATTATGTCAATGCTCCCTTTAGAACAATTGCTCCGCAAAAACATACTAGAGCTTACTCCCTATTCCTGCGCCCGCGACGAGTTTCAGGGTCAGGCATCGGTGTATCTCGATGCCAACGAAAACCCATACAACGGACCCTACAACCGCTATCCCGATCCTTTGCAGCGGGAGCTTAAGCAGAAAATCGCAGCGATCAAGGGATTGCGCTCCGGGCAAGTGTTTTTGGGCAACGGCAGCGATGAATCCATCGATGTCTTGTTCAGGGCTTTTTGCGAACCCCGCACAGACAACGTGGTAGCCATAGAGCCTACCTACGGCATGTACAGAGTTTCCGCCGGAATCAACGATGTAGCCTACCGTGCCGTCTTACTCGACGAACATTTTCAAATAGATGCCGGCAAAATTTTGGCCGCCTGCGATGCCCGTACTAAGCTTGTTTTCCTTTGTTCTCCCAACAATCCTACGGGCAACAGCCTGAACAGAGCCGAAATCCTGAAATTGCTGGACCGATTCGAGGGGATACTGGTGCTCGACGAAGCCTACATTGATTTTGCTTCGGAGCCTTCCCTGATGAGCCGGCTGGACGATTATCCCGGTCTGGTTGTGTTACAGACATTTTCAAAAGCCTGGGGCAGCGCTGCCATCCGCCTGGGTATGGCTCTGGCCTCTGAATCGATAGTGAAGGTGTTGAACAAGATTAAATACCCCTACAACGTTAACCTGCTCACCCAGCAGCAAGCCGCGAAGATGTTGGAATCTGCTCCCCGGGTGAAGGATTGGGTAGCACAAATCCTGCAGGAACGTGAACGGCTGCGCAAAGCCCTGTCAGAACTCCGTTTGGTCAAACACATTTACCCCTCGGACGCCAACTTTTTGCTGGTAAGGGTAAGCGATGCCAACCGACTTTATACTGCTTTGACAGAACAAGGCATCATTGTGCGCAACAGGAATAATGTATCTTTGTGTCTGGGTTGCCTTCGAATAACGATAGGCACAGCCGGCGAAAACCAAATCCTGCTACAGGCTTTAAAGGCCTTGGATCAAAACTTTAGTTAGTGTCTTTGTATATTAATAATAGAATTCCAATGAAAAAAAGAGCCTTGTTTATCGATCGCGACGGAACATTAATCGAAGAACCAAAGCCCAGCCTGCAGGTGGACAATTTGGATCAATTGGTGTTCTTGCCCAAAGTAATCCGGAATTTATACTTTATACGCAAGAAACTGGATTTTGAGTTTATTATGGTGTCCAATCAAGACGGCCTCGGCACAGATGCGTATCCCACAGAAAATTTCGAAAGGGTGCAGAATAAGATGTTACAAATCCTGCAAAACGAAGGCATTTGTTTTGATGCCATTCACATAGACCCCAGTTTGCCCGAGCAAAATTCACCCGGCCGGAAACCGGGAACCGCCATGCTTACATCCTATATGGACGGAAGCTACGATCTGGCTGCTTCTTTTGTAATAGGAGACAGGATGACGGATGTTCAACTTGCACATAATCTGGGTTGTAAGTGTATATTGTTAAACGAAGAGATAAACCTTCAGGAATCTAAGGAATACGCCGCAAGCTGTGTTATGCAAAGCACGGACTGGGATAAAATCAGCGCTTTTCTTTTTGCCGGCCAGCGCAAGGTCAGCATAGAACGCAAGACCAAAGAAACCGAGGTGAAGTTGGAACTCGATTTGGACGGTAGCGGTAAAACCAATATCAATACGGGCATTAAATTTTTTGATCATATGCTCGAACAGATAGGGCGACATTCGGGTTGCGATCTGAGCATAATTGTCAAGGGCGATTTGGAGGTGGACGAGCATCATACGGTAGAAGATACCGCTCTGGTTTTGGGCGAGGCCTTGCGTCAGGCCTTGGGCGACAAACGAGGAATTGAACGTTACGGTTATTGTTTGCCTATGGACGATAGTCTTTGCAGTTTGGCCCTCGATTTTGGCGGCCGGCCCTGGATGGTTTGGGACGTGAATTTTCGCAGAGAGAAGCTGGGAGAACTCCCCACGGAGCTGATTTTTCACTTCTTCAAATCCTTGAGCGATTCTGCCAAAATGAATCTGAATATCAAAGCTTTAGGAGATAACGAACACCATAAATCAGAAAGCATATTTAAGGCATTCGCATTAGCACTCAAAATGGCCATACGCCGCGATATTTATCGTTACGATTTACCCAGTACCAAAGGCCTGCTTTAATCTATTTGCTCTGTGCTTTTTCAAATAATTTGCTACCTTTGACACCTCCGGTTCACTAAATACCAAAGCAAATGAAACGTATTTTTTTCAGCTTAGGCTTGTTGACCCTCGTCGCTTGTCCCTTATTTGCCCAAACCTCAAACCTGGGCCTGGCAGCAGACCAACCACAGGAGCAGCCCTCCAGATTTCCTACTGAACTCGAAGTAAGCCTTTCTCCCAAGGATATTGTGTACGCCACAAAAGATACTTCGGTACTCAAAATGGACATTTATCGTCCCCAGGCTCAGGATAAAGCTTTGCCCTGCCTGGTGTTTCTGTATGGAGGCGGTTTTAGCTCCGGTTCCAAAGACAATAAAACCACGGTGGAATTTTGTCATCAGATGACAGACAGGGGCTATGTGGTGGTGGCCATCAATTACCGTCACGGTATGGCCGGTGTCAAAAACAAAGGTTTCAAAATGGTTCGCAGCCTGGAAAGAGCCATCGGTATGGCGGTAGAAGATTTGTATTCAGCTACGGATTTTTTGCTTAAAAATGCCGAGTACATAGGTATAGACCCCTCCCTGATAATGATCAGCGGCTCCAGCGCAGGTGCTGTAACCGTTTTGCAGGCCGATTACGAATTGGCCAATCGTTTTGAGAGGACCGCCCTGTTGCCTGAAGATTTCGGCTACGCCGGAGTAATTGCCTTTGCAGGCGGTGTTTTCAGTCGCGAAGGTAAGCCCGGTTACCAAAGGCAACCGGCGCCCACTTTTTTCTTCCACGGCAAGGAAGACCGTATGGTCAAGTACAAGTCTACCCAATTTTTCAATATCGGATTCTTTGGCAGCCACGCTTTAACCAAGCGCTTTAAAAAATTCGATTTTCCCTACGTGACTTACCGTTTCGAGGATATGGGCCACGAAATGGCCGTATTGCCTATGCAGCATTATCAGGACGAAATAGACCGTTTTATTAAAAGCTGCGTATTGGAAGGCTGTTTTTGTCGGAAAGACAGCACAATAACAGATCACGGGCTACCCAAGGCCGATTACGGAAAATGGAGACTCAGCCGGATTTACGAATAAACCTTCTTTACCAATAAGCTCTACTCGAGGGGGCTGAGAGCGATGTAAAAGAGATTGCACACCCCCGATTTGGTAATCTCGTAAGAACCTGCCTCCAGCCTGTCTACCACGATGATTTTATCGTTGTCTTCGTCGGTATAAGCTATACCGTTCAATTTCATACTGGCTGCCTCGTTGGGGCCGAAAACCAGAGTCAGCCGCCTGCTGTCGTTCAGTACAAAGGCAATGCGGGTGCTGCTTTCCATCTTGAGGCACTCGGTGTAAACGCTGTCCTTGTAATTAACCGTACCCTTGCTGTTGGAATAATTGCCCGTGACGGTGAAGAAATCGTTGGAGGGCCCCGCCGAACGGCTGAAAGTACAGACGATATCGCCGTTACCGGGCTCTTCTGCCGGATCACCTCCACCTCCCGGATCGTCTCCTGTTTCACCGCCCCCTGTTTCACCGCTTCCCGGATCGCCGTTCCCTGCCTGACCGAAGAAGCCTATCAGACTGCTGCTGTAGGAGGCTATGGCCGCTTTGAGCGCTTCGTTCACGGCGTAAGAGGCATCGTCGACGGCGTTGTCGAAGCTCCAGGTGAAATCACCCTTGCCCATGCGTCCCGCGCCAAGCGGACCGCAAACAATTTCCGGCACCTCTTCGGCCGGGTGAGGGCTGTAGGTATACATCAGGGTTTCGTTAATATCGAAATTGTTGTAGGTATGGCTGCCCACCAGGCTTTTGTAAGAAGAAGGCACGCTGTCCTGTCTGGAAGCAGCCTCGTAGGCGTCAAAGCTGGTGGCGGACTGAGTGTGGGGGATGAACTGGAGATTTGGGGTTTCGGCAAAAACGTTCCCAAAGCTCTTGATCATTCCTCCGTTCTCGCCCGAAAAAGTGCCGTCGCCCGTGGCATCTGTTCCCTGGAGAGAAATCATCATAGGCCGTTTGGTATTGCGGAAGTAATTGGCTTCGACAAAAACACTGGCCCCCATGGTGGCCCCCACACCGTATTTGGAAATCCCGTCGTAGAAGTTGTTGTACACATGCACCGACATAACGCGTACACGCGGATGCCTCGAATCGGAATGGTCGAACCAATTGTGGTGGTAGCTGATCCAGTTTTCGCCCGATTCGCCGGTCATGCCGCAAAGCGAGGCTTTGCCTGCATCCCAGAAATGATTGTAGGAAAACGTAGCGTATTGGCAATTGTCTTTGAGATCGAGTGAGCCGTCGCCCTTGTTTTGATCGGAGGCACTGCCCGGACTGCCGTAAAAAATATCGCAATGATGTACCCAAACATGTTGGCTGCTTTTGATGGAGATTCCGTCTTCCTGAAAATTCATCAGCCCCAGGTTGCGCACTTCGATGCTGCTGCCGCGGTACAGGGTGAGCCCCCAGCCATAGGCTGTGGCATCGTTTCCGACACCTTCGAGCGTTACGTTCAAAGGAGCGGCTCCGGCATCGCTTTTCACTTGCAGGCCGTCCTGATCGCTCAACAATTGACCGGCCTCAAAATCTTCCGTGCGGATGGTTCCTATAAAACGCACTGCCCAGGGCGTGGAGTCGTGGCCTTTTTGCTTGCCTTGTAAAATTTTTCCTATGCCGGTACGCGTTTCGGTTTTCCCTTTAGAATCTATTATCACGTTGTGAGTGATGCTGTTGCAGTTGTCTTTGGTCACGTAAAATACTAGGGCATTGTCTTTGAGGCTGCCGTCGTTTTTGTATGCGCCGATACCTTCGTTCAGATTGTGGTGGGCAAAGCCGCTGCGATCGTGGGCCCTTACTTCCACAAAGTCCGATTCGGCTGCAAAATCGTCCATCTCTAAACCTTCCCGGTCGAGGGGAACGATTTTAAAACGATAATAACCGGCTTTCAAGCCTATGGCGTCGGCTCTGCCGTAGCTGCCGTAATTGCGGATCAGCGGGCTGTCCAAAGGCCAATATTCGCTTCCCGTTTCCTGCGATTTACAATAGACCCGATAGGAGAGAGCGCTTTCCAAAGGTTCCCAGCTTACGGAAGCCGCTTCGAGCCAGCCTTCGGTCGAGACGATGGCTATGGTGTTTGGAGTTGAATCGGGTTCCTGCACAAAATGAATGCCGGATGCAGTACCGGGGAAATGCAGGCTGTCTCCCTGTTTGAAATAAATACTGAACTCGTTGTTTTCGCCAAAAACTATGCTTTCGAGCTCTTCCAGGCTGAAATGCTCCACGCTGTCTGTGTCACGAAGATCGACACGCAGTTTGGTATTTGCCTGCAATCCGGTCAAAACAACTACGAGCAAGGCAAGTGTCAGCATTTTCTTCATGACAAGCGAATCTAAAGTTTGACAAAACGAACCAGGTACTTGCCCGTCCTGAGCAAATAGACGCCGGCAGGCAGATCGCTTAGGTCTATCTGTACCGAGCTTGCGTGAGCTTGTTGTGTTTTGACCAGGCGGCCTTCGATATCGTACAACAGCAGACGACTGCCGGCTTGGAGGTTTTCCAGCGGCAAGATATCCTTTACCGGATTGCGGGCCAATAAAACACGCGTATTTTGCAGGGGACTGAGTCCGCTTCCTTCCGTAAATTCAATGCTCAACAACAGACAATGGGTACTCAGGCTGTCCGTGTCTGAAAAATGCAACACAGCCGTGTCGCCTTTGAAGCTGATGCGACCGATCGTTTGTTGCAATTCCTGACCATCGATCCGTACTATTCGTTCCGAATAGGAATTCAGGCTTAAAAGGCAAAACAGGGTCGGCAGCAGAATGCTACGGAATTTCATGGTTGAAGATTTATTTTTTCGGATGACTTGCGCAGTTTTCCAGCAAGTAGTTTTCGGCCTCAATACTCCACAAGCCTCGGTTCTTCTCACAAATTTCAGCCAGTTTACGGAAAACGGGATTGCTTTCGCCTAAGCGGGCAAAGTCGGAAATAGGCGTAAGAGGAAGATCGATGTGGTTGTATATCAACTTTTTGCCTCCTGGAATGGAGGGCAAATTCAAGGTGGCCTCTATCACGGCATTCAGTCCGCCGATATGTGTAATCAGGCCTGCCGGATCCATACCCCGGCCCATAAGCTCCAAGGCTTCAATCATATCGTCGGTATTGCCTCCGCTGGTGCCCACCACATGGGTGTAGGCATAATGTACGTTGTAAAAATTCATCATGGCGCTGAATTTGGGATCGGAGGGACCGGCAAAAAAGTTCAGGCAGCCGTCAAAGCCCAGAATAGCATCGGCCTGTTCAATCACGGAACGCACGGGCGCAAAAACGAAGACGTCGTCGTAGCCTTCTCCGGAGCTAAGTTCTTTCAATCCGGCTACCGGGTCGGGCAGGGCGGCCGTATTCATGTAAACAAGCTTTATGCCCCTGGAGGCAGCAAATTCGGGCGTGTAAAGTCTGGCGGCCCGGTCGAGCCTGGCCTGGTCAATATCGGTCACTACCAGCAATGAAGGCTTACGGTCTTCTCGATGCAGCACATAGTTGATGGCCGCAAGTCCCATTGGGCCAACACCGGCCAGAATAGCCATTTTCCCCTTGTCGACAATTTCCATCTTATGTACGTAGGAACCGGGGGTTGTGTGGTAATTGGCGTGCATGGCTCCGATCACGCAGCTCAGGGGCTCCGAAAGGGAGGCAGGATAAAAACCGGCACCTTTGTAAGACAAAAGGCAGTTCTGCTCCATTACTTCGTTGGGGATTATTACATAGGTGGCATCGCCTCCTATATAGGCATAGGAATAGCCGGGAGCACTCAAAATACCCACCGGACCTCCTTCGTAATTCATCGCCGGTTGTATGGAGAATTTTTCTCCGGCTTTGAATTTATGAGCCCATTTAGAGCCCACTTCGATCAGTTCTCCGGCAAATTCGTGGCCGATGATGATGGGGTTTTTATCCACGTCGTCCGGAACACGTTTATGGTCAGCTCCCTGTATGGCTGCCTTGTAAGAAGACATACACAAACTGTCGCACACTATTTTTGCCAATATTTCATCGTCCTTAATGGCGGGCAATTCAAAAGTCTCCAGGCGAAGATCTTTTTTGCCGTACAGACGTACTGCTGTTGTTTTCATCTTGGTTTTCGAGTAAAAAATTAATACTCGCAAAGGTAGTAAAAATCCTCAAGCTCTCTTTAATGGAAATAATATAAAAAAGCCTTTTTAAAACACTTGTTTTTATTTACATTTGCAAATCTTATCGGGCAGCGCTCTGATTGGCCTTTATCCGCTTAAGAAAGAGCAACAAAGCCTGTTTTTTTTGGATCGAAATTTTCATTTTTATTCCTATGTCAGACAATAAAAGTATGCGGACAGCCCTGATTTCTGTTTATCACAAAGAAGGTTTGGACGAAATTTTACACCAATTGCACCGGGAAGGGGTTGAATTTATCTCCACCGGAGGCACCCAAAAATTTATTGAATCACTGGGTTATCCCTGCGAAAAAGTTGAAAGCCTCACCGGTTATCCTTCGGTACTGGGCGGTAGAGTAAAAACCCTGCATCCCAAGATATTTGGCGGCATTCTCAACCGCCGCTCGCTGGATACCGACCGGCAGGAATGCGTAGAATACGATATACCTGCCATCGACCTGGTGATAGTGGATTTGTATCCCTTTCAAGAAACAGTAAAATCGGGAGCCGCTGCCGAAGATATTATAGAGAAAATAGATATAGGCGGCATTTCGCTTATCAGGGCGGCTGCCAAGAACTTCAACGACGTGGTTATTGTTGCTTCACAAGCTCAATACCCTGCTTTACTCGACTTGCTGAACGAGCAGGGAGCTACCACTTCACTCGAGGACCGTCGTTGGTTTGCCCGTGAAGCTTTTGCCGTTTCATCGGGTTACGATGCCGCCATTTTCAACTGGTTCGACGGGGCAGATGGCTCAGCTCTGAGAGTTGCCATCGACCACTCCAAGGTTTTGCGCTACGGCGAGAATCCCCACCAGCAAGCTTCCTTTTTCGGTGATTTCGATGAGTTGTTTGAGCAGCTCAACGGTAAGGAAATTTCTTACAACAATCTATTGGATATAGACGCAGCCGTATCTATGGTAAACGATTTCGACGAAACCACTTTTGTTATCGTCAAACACAACAACGCCTGCGGACTGGCGTCGCGTCCTGTGCTCGTAGATGCCTGGAATGCCGCTCTTTCAGCAGATCCGGTGTCGGCTTTTGGAGGCGTTTTTGCCACGAACGCCGCCATCGACAAAGCAACGGCCGAAGAAATCAACAAACTTTTCTTCGAAGTATTGATTGCGCCCGACTACGATTTCGACGCTTTAGAAATATTGACCCAAAAGAAGAATCGCATTCTTTTGATTCAGAAAGAAATTCCTCAAGGGGGAAAACAATTTCGCTCCCTGTTCAACGGAGTGTTGGTGCAGGATAAGGATACGCATACCGAAACCGCAGAGGATTTGCGTTGCGTTACCGAAAAAGAGAGCGATGCAGCTCAGATCGAAGACCTGCTTTTTGCCAACAAGGTGGTGAAGCACAATAAGAGTAACGCTATCGTGTTGGTAAAAGACAAACAGCTTTGTGCGGCCGGCGTGGGTCAAACCTCCAGGGTGGATGCCCTAAGGCAGGCCATCGACAAAGCCAGGAGCTTCGACATGGAGCTCGAAGGGGCCGTAATGGCTTCCGATGCCTTTTTCCCTTTCCCCGATTGCGTCGAAATTGCAGATGAAGCAGGCATTACGGCTGTAATTCATCCCGGGGGATCCATCAACGACAAATTATCCATCGAATATTGCAACGAACACGGTATGGCCATGTACACAACCGGATACAGACACTTTAAACATTAAAACCGATATGGGAATCTTTTCTTTTACTCAAAAAATAGCCATCGATTTGGGCACTGCCAACACTATCATTATGTGTAACGATAAAATTGTGGTAGACGAACCCAGTGTAGTAGCCCTCGATCGTAAAACCGACAAGATGTTGGCCGTAGGCGAGAAAGCACGGCTGATGCACGAAAAAACTCATGAAAATATCCGCACCGTGCGTCCATTGCGCGACGGAGTCATAGCCGACTTTTATGCTGCCGAGCAAATGATCCGCGGACTGATTAAGATCGCTCTGCCCCGGGGCAGCGGTTTCTTTTCTTCTCTGCGTATGGTGGTTTGCATTCCTTCGGGCTCAACCGAAGTGGAACTGCGTGCCGTGCGCGACTCGGCCGAGCACGTAGGCGGACGCGAAGTGTATATGATATATGAACCCATGGCAGCCGCCATTGGTATAGGGATCGATGTGGAAGCCCCCGAAGGCAACATGATAGTGGACATAGGCGGCGGCACTACCGAGATTGCCATTATTTCGCTGGGCGGCATAGTAGCCAACAAATCCACCCGCATTGCCGGTGACGATTTTACCACAGACATTCAGGAATATATGCGCCGGCAACACAACCTGCGTATAGGGGAACGTACGGCAGAACGCATTAAAATCAATGTAGGCTCTGCTCTAACGGAGCTGGAAAATCCTCCGGAGGACTTTTTGGTATACGGCCCCAATCAAATGACGGCTTTGCCAATGGAAGTTCCCGTTTCCTATGTGGAAATTGCCCATTGCCTTGAAAAGTCGGTTTCCAAAGTAGAGACCGCGATTTTAAATGCTTTGGAGCAAACTCCTCCGGAGCTTTATGCCGACATCGTACGTAACGGCATCTACCTGACCGGTGGAGGATCTTTGCTCAGAGGTTTGGCCAAACGCCTGAGCGATAAGATCAATATTCCCTTTATCGTGCCCGAAGATCCTTTACATGCTGTAGCCAGAGGTACCAGCGTAACTTTGAAGAACGTAGATAGATTCAATTTCCTGATGCGTTAATGCGACAACTTATTCATTTTCTCGTCCGGTACAGAAACTTCTTCTTGTTTTTGTTCCTGGAAATCCTGTCGCTGATACTCTTATTTCGTTTTAACGACTATCAGCAAGGGGTTTTATTCAGTTCAGCCAATCGAATAAACGGGAAATTGTATACTTTCAGGGAGGCGGTAAGCGGTTTTTTTGCCCTGCGCGAAAACAACACGGAGTTGTTACGCATCAACAGTGAGATGGAACTCAAAATAGCTCGTCTCGAAGAGAGTTTGCGCAAAGCCGGGTTGGAAGAGGAGCAATTAAAAGCCGCGGGCAGCTACGAATTCATTCATGCCAGGGTTATTAAAAACAGCGTTTCGCAACTGCGAAACTACCTGACCCTAAATGTGGGTAAGCTGGACGGAGTTGCCGAAGGCATGGGGGTTTGCAATCATCTGGGTATAGTGGGGGTGGTGAGTGTCTGCTCCGACCATTTTTCGGTCGTCATTCCGGTACTGAACCCCGAGATCAGTTTCAGCTGTATTGTTTCCGGCAGCAATAGTGTGGGTTCACTCAACTGGAAAGGAGGAGATACACGTTTTGCCTGGCTGGAGGAATTGCCCGACTACGCTTTTTGGGCTGTAGGAGATACGGTGGTAACCAGTGGTTTTTCGGATGCTTTCCCCTACGGAATTCCCGTTGGAGTGATAGAAAGCATCGAGAGGAAAAGCAACAGTAGTTTTCATCGTTCCAAGGTCAGGCTGTTTACCACTTTTGAGTCTCTGGCAGACGTGAGGGTAATTTCGCATTTTTTGCGTGAAGAAAAACTGGAATTGGAAAAAGAGCTTAAACAATGATACGTTTATTTCTGAAACATCTTTTTTTGTTTGTACTCTTGCTTTTGCTGCAAATAATAGTATTTCAGCAGCTTTATTTCTGGTATGTAACGCCCTTAGTATACGTCTATATTCTTATTCGCTGGCCTGCGACGCTTCCGGCAGGCTGGGTACTTATCCTGGGTTTTTTGCTTGGCCTGTTGGTCGATATCAACGTCGATACTCCCGGCATGCACGCCGCTGCCACTACCTTTGTGGCGTTTTTACGGCCGTCTTTACTCAAGGGCTTCCTGAATAGAGACGAGGTTGAAAATCTGGAGCCCAGAGAAAAAAGCATGGGTTTTCTCCCTTATTGGAAATACGCCGCCAGTATAGTCTTGCTGCATCATACTGCGCTTTACGTACTGGAATCTTTTTCCTTTTTCGACCCCTTGCTCTTGCTGGTTAAAATTGTCGGAAGCGCCTTGCTGAGCCTTTTGTTGATTTTTTTATTCGAACGATTCTAACTAAAGACCGGACATTGCCATGCGATCATCTACTACCGACTATGAGAATAGGGGCAGAATTCTTATTCTGATCATCGTGGGCGTGATATTTATTTTTATTGTTCGGCTGGCGTATTTGCAGTTGTTTTCGGAAGAATACGACAAATACGCCGACAGCAACGCATTGTTCAAAAAAACCATCTATCCCGAACGCGGAGTGATATACGACAGAAACGGGAAACTGATGGTGTATAATCAGGCCTTTTACGATATCATGGTTACTCCCCGCGAAATGCAGGGTCTGGACACCCTGGAGTTTTGTTCCACTCTAAAGATAGATCGCGCCTTTTTTGAGAAGAGAATGACAGACATTCGCAACCGGAGGCTTAATCCGGGTTATTCTTCTTATACCCCTCAACTGTTTATGTCGCAATTGTCTGTCGAAGCCTATGGACCGTTACAAGAAAAACTCTATCGTTTTCCGGGATTTTCGATTACCAACCGAAGTCTGAGACGTTATTCCCGCCCTATAGCCTCGCACGCACTCGGTTACGTGGCCGAAGTAAACCGTAAAGACATCGAAGAAGATAACTACTATACCCTGGGAGATTACAGCGGCCGCTCAGGGATCGAGAAAATGTACGAAAATGTATTGCGCGGCGAAAAAGGAGTGGAAGTTCTGCTGAGGGATGTGCACGGTCGCATAAAAGGAAGTTACAACGAAGGCAAACGCGATTTGCCCCCTGTGCCGGGCAAAGACCTTACCTTGTCGCTCGATATGGACCTGCAGGAGTACGGCGAAAAGCTGATGGAAAACAAAAGAGGGGCCATAGTGGCCATTGAGCCTAAAACAGGAGAAATACTGGCTTATGTATCGGCCCCTTCGTACGATCCCTCGTTGCTGGTAGGCAGCACTTGGGTGCAACACTACATGGAGTTGGAGTCTTCGCCGCATAAGATTTTTTTGAACCGTCCCATACAGTCTTTTTATCCTCCCGGTTCAACTATAAAACCCGCACAGGGATTGATTTTTTTACAAGAGAATATCATCAGTCCATCCACCAAATTTGCCTGTTACGGCGGTTATTTTTTTGCCAGACAGAAGCTGGGCTGCCACAGCCATCCTTCGCCCCTGAATCTGCTCGATGCGATTTCGGCTTCGTGCAATGCTTACTTTGCGGCCGCCTATCGAAGCATGATCGACCACCCCCAATACTCTTCGGTGCAGGAAGCTTACGAACACTGGCGCAGATTGATCTGCTCCATGGGCTTTGGCAGCCGCCTGGGGGTAGACCTACCCTACGAACAATCGGGCTTGATACCTACTACGGATTATTATAACGGAATATACGGTCAAAGAGGCTGGAGAGGGGCCACGATCATATCCAATGGCATAGGCCAGGGAGAAGTCCTGGCTACTCCGCTCCAAATGGCCAATTATTGCGCCGTGATATGCAACAAAGGCTGGTATATAACTCCGCATATCGTGCGTCAGGTTCATGGTATGGAAGCAGACACAAGCACCATAAAAAAGCATGTCTCCGGAATAGATCCCGAACACTTCGAGCCCATCATCGAAGGAATGCGAGGCGCAGTTACCAGCCCTATGGGAACTTCCAAAGGAGTGTCCATTCCCGGTATAGAGGTCTGCGGCAAGACAGGCACGGCCGAAAATCCCGGTGTGGACCACTCCATATTCATATGTTTTGCACCCAAAGACGATCCGCAGATCTGTATGCTGGTCTTTATCGAAAACGGAGGTTTCGGAGCCACCTGGGCAGTGCCTATGGCCAGCCTGATGCTGGAAAAATATTTGAAGGGAAGTATTGCTCCCGGACGAAAATGGATGGAAACCCGATTATTGAACGCTAACCTTATGAACGTTGAACTCAAAGATTAATCCCATAAGCCTCTGGAAAGCAGTAGATATACAGACTATAGTTATTTATCTGTTTTTAGTTATCGTAGGCTGGCTCACCGTTTTTAGCGCCAGTTACAATTACGACAGCGCGGTCCTGTTCGATTTGAACAGCACCGCGGGCAAGCAATTGATCTGGATAGCTGTTTCGCTGGTGACGGCTTTCTTTATACTTCTTATCGACGCCAAATTTTATTATTACCTGTCTTACAACGGCTACATTATTGTTATGTTTTTGCTGTTGCTCACCCTATTGATTGCACCCGAGATAAAAGGATCCCGTTCCTGGCTGGTGTTTGGGCCTTTTAGTATTCAACCGGCAGAGTTTGCCAAATTTATAACCGCCCTGACCCTTGCCCGCTATTTGTCCGATTACGGCTTTAATACCAGACATCCCGGCTCCATAGCTATCTTGTTTGCTCTTTTACTTATCCCTATGGGATTGATCTTTTTACAAAAAGAATCCGGTACTGCTTTGGTGTTTTTGGCCTTCCTGCTGGTCTTTTTTCGCGAAGGGATGTCGGGCGTGTTGCTTTTTGCCGGTGCCTGTTTCCTGAGTTATTTTGTGTTGGGGCTCAGATTTGGTGAACAGACCTTGTGGGAACATACTTCTCTGGGCAATTTTTCGGTACTACTACTTATAGCCTTGGTTGTTTCCGGTTTGCTTCTTCGCTACCACAAAAAAGACAACAAAGCCTGGTTGGTTGTTTTGCTGGGCAATGTTTTGCCGGTAATGGCAGCCTTAATCTGGAACCGCTTTACCAAATGGGGTTTTGATATTGCCCTGCTTCAATTGGCGCTCTTGGGCTTATCTGTCGTTTACGCCTTGTACCAGAGCATACGCCACAATTCCAGAAATCCGGCTTTGATTGCTCTTTTTGCCGTGCTCTCGGTGGCTTTTTTGTATGGTATAGACTATACCTTCGACCGTGTGCTGCAGCCCCATCAACAAACACGTATTCTGGTTTTGCTGGGTACCATGGACGATCCTTCGGGGGTGGGCTATAACATCAATCAGGCCAAGATTTCCATAGGATCGGGCGGTTTTTGGGGCAAGGGTTTCCTGAATGGAACGCAGACCAAATTGAAATACGTCCCGGAACAGGACACCGACTTTATTTTCTGTACCATAGGTGAGGAATTCGGCTTTGCCGGTTCGGTGTTTCTTCTGCTTGTATATGGTTATTTGCTGGTCCGACTGATTTTTATGGCAGACCGGCAACACTTTGCTTTCGCTCGAATTTACGGCTATTGCGTGGCCAGTCTTCTCTTTGTGCATTTGTTGGTGAATGTGGGGATGGTGCTCGGCCTGATGCCCGTAATAGGTATCCCTTTGCCTTTCTTAAGTTACGGAGGCTCTGCTTTACTGGGATTTACTATTCTTTTGTTTATTTTCCTGCGGCTGGATGCCGACAATATGAGGCGACATTAAGCACATTACCTGAGCCTCAGGCATACTCCCACACTCCGGATGCCTTCCAATACTTCGTCCTGCATGGCGTGGCTGAGCTCGATTTTGAACTTGTCGGTTATAGGCAGGCTTTTTAGGATCACTTCATGCGTAAACAGCGATCCCCAGCCCGGACCCGCCCATTTTCCGTCTTCTTTGGTCAGCTTGATGTCTATGAACTCACGATAAGCGCTGTCCGGCAAAAAAATATCCGCGTTCAGGCAAAGATTGGCGTAAGGGTAGCTGTTGTCGTTGCGCAGTTGAATGACGATTTCTACTTGTTCGCCTTTGCCGGAAGCAAAGGCGAGGCTGTCTTCAAAACACAGAATTTCGGTTCTGTTCCATTGTGAGAGTGGCCTGAACTCATGGTAGAGGCTATCCTCCCGGCAGGCGCTGAACAAGAGCATAAGCAGGATGGTAAAGATGTTGCTTAGTTGGCCTGGCTTCATTTTGCGTCCGGGCTGTTTTGATTGTTTCTGTTGTCGTTACGGGTATTGCTGCCGTCTTGCCTGTTCCGGTTGCGGGAACGGTTTTTCCTGTTCCTGTCGGTCCTGCTGCGGGCTTCTCTTGTTTTGTTTTCGCCTTGATTGCTTCTGAAATTGGAACGTTTTTTGTTGTTTTTGTTTCTTTTTTTATCGAAGCGTTGCAGATCGCTGTTGAGGACATCGCCAAATTCGTTCCGGTTTTTTTCTTCGGCCTGTTCCAGCAGTGAGTCCACACGGATGCCTTTTTTATTCAGCGCAATAATCTGCAGGGCCCTCTCCACCGGTATGCTGATGGCGTTTACCATGGAATCTTTGTCGGTGGAGTAACTGACCTGACGTTTTAAGAGGTCGGTCTTGATCTGAAAATAGCTGGCGTCTTTGGTTTCGAGCACTATGTCTTTGGCCGGGAAACCTTTTTGAGCCTCTACATACATATCTGTTTCGTAGTTGAGGCAACATTTGAGTTTGCTGCATTGTCCGGCCAATTTTTGAGGGTTCAGGCTCAGGTCCTGGTAGCGGGCGGAGCTGGTAGAGACGGAAACAAAGTTGGTCATCCAGGATGAGCAGCACATTTCCCTTCCGCAGGGGCCTATGCCTCCTATACGGCCGGCCTCCTGACGGGCTCCGATCTGTTTCATTTCTATACGCACATGGAAGGTGTCGGCCAGTACCCTTATCAGTTGCCTAAAGTCCACCCGGTCGTCGGCGATATAGTAAAAAATGGCTTTGTTTCCGTCGCCCTGGTATTCTACGTCGCCTATTTTCATGTTGAGATTGAGCTCTTCGGCTATTTTGCGGGAACGCAGCATGGTGTCGTGTTCAAGGGCTTTGGATTCGGCGAATTTTTCGAGGTCTACGGGACGGGCTTTGCGGTAAATCCGGCGGACTTCCTGCTGATCAAAGCGATAATTGATTTTTTTCATCTGCTTGAGCACCAGATGGCCGGTAAGGCTCACTTCGCCGATGTCGTGACCCGGTGAAGATTCCACCGCCACCAAATCGCCTTTTTGCAGGGGGATTTTGTTGCTGTTCAGGTAATATCCCTTGCGGGTATTTTTGAATTGCACCTCGACGTAATCCGTCGAAGCCTGAGCTTCGGACAAATCGCAGAGCCAATCGAAAGTGTTCAGTTTTTTTATTTTGTTACAACCGCAAGCCTTGGTAGACATCAAGAAGCCGTTGTTTTGTAGTTTATAGGTCATAAAAAGCTTATTTAAGCTACAAAAGTAATTTTTTTTAGCTTCTAACGCAATTATTTAAACAAGAGGATGCTTTGCACGGCGGTATCGAAAAATACCATTTTAGCCTGCACGTTCTGTTCGATATGCCGTTCGGCCAGGGCAAAGAGATCCATAAAAGCCTGAACGTTGCGCTGGTTGATGTAGGGAAAAAACTTGGAAGAAAAAGATCTTTCTTCGGGATTGAGGTAGCTGAGTTTTTCTTCGCGGGTGTTGAGGATGAAATTTTCGCGAATCATGCGTTGGGCAAAGCTCAGGTAATTCTTTTGCCTTTCCCTGCCTATTTTGGCCATCTCTTCCGACCAAAGCCTGAGGTCTTGCAGGCTCTTTTGCTTTTCGGGCAATTTGGAAGGAGGAAAATGGGCAATGGTATAAGCTGCCCGCATATGGCGCATGAATTGTTCCAGGAAGAAACGGTCCTCTTCGTCCGATTCCAATAAACGGAGTGCTTCGAGCCAACTGCCTCCCGCCAGACGAACAAGCGATTTGAGGCTTACCGGTTCCATAGCTTTGAGCTCTTGCAAGGCCCTTTCCATATCTTCGTCGGCAATGCGGGGCACCTGAATATGCTGAGCCCTCGAATAAATGGTTTCCAGGTTTTTTTCGCTGTTTTCCGATACCAAAAGAAATACGGTGTTACCTTGAGGTTCCTCCAGTATTTTGAGCAATTTGTTGGCGCAGGAAGTGTGCATTTTTTCGGGCAACCAGATCAGCATTATTTTAAATTCTGCTTCGATGCTCTTGAAGCTGAGTTTGCGTAAAATCTCGGAACTTTCTTCGGCGTAGATCATGCCCTGGGCATTGCCGGCTCCGATGTATTCCATCCAACTGTTGTAGCTAAAGTAGGGTTTACTTGCGGCCACTTCTCTCCACTGCGGGAGAAAGTCGTCGCAAATCCAATTTTTCTTGCTGTCGGGTTTATAAATGGGAAACACAAAGTGCAAATCGGGATGAACCAGCTTGTTGAATTTGCGGCATGAGGCACATTGTCCGCAGGAGTCGCCTATCTGCCGGTCTGTGCAGCAAATGTAGCGGGCCAGGGCCAGAGCCAAAGCCAGCTCACCTCTGCCGGGATTGCCCGACAACATCAGAGCATGTGGCATACGGCCGGTGTCGACCATATCGAGCAAACGTTTTTTGACGGCCTGCTGGCCTATGACATCTTTAAAATACATTTTCCGTTTTTGTTGTGTCTGCACTGGCTATCAAAGGTTCAGTTTGCAATTGCCGGAT